>CETM01026905.1_pt1 | contig 20154 bp, 17 predicted proteins | sample 361451 | NCBI WGS metagenome assembly CETM01 (sample SAMEA2622690, study PRJEB7988) | marine metagenome | isolation source: saline water (ENVO:00002010), including
GTTCAGTCAATTCACGTATTGAAGACAGGAACCAGAGCATGCGATTTCTGCAATCATGGCAAACTATCGTCCTGACATTCTTAGTAACAAGTGTGTCCATTCCATCGTCGTTAATCGCCAATGACTTTCGTATGGAAACAGAAGTTTTTGTCGAAGGCGACCAGACTCCGGCCTCCACCAGTTTGACGTTGTTCAGCGGTTCCACCGTATACGACTTTCTCAATAGTGAATCTCCACAAGGAGAAATCACCGTATTCGACGTCAGTCGCGGACGCTTCGTTTTGATCGATTCTCAAAGAAGATTGAAAACGACATTGACCAAAGACTACTTGCTCAAATTCCTCGAGCAGGTCAAGTCTCAGGCCAGTGACGATGTGGTTCAGCGTTATGTTTCCCCTCAACTCGATCAAAAATTTAACCCTTCCACCAAGACGGTTACGGTCTCGAGTGATCATCTCACTTATCAGGCAACAGGCGTGTCGGCTAAATGGAGCCCGGCGATACAGCAATACCGGCACTTTGCCGATTGGATTGCACGGTTAAACAGCACGCGGGTTGGAAACTTGCCCCCCTACTCCCGGTTTGAGCTCAACCGAGTTATGGCGGAACAGAAACTGATGCCGCGGACTATTCAACGTACGGTGATGCTTGATCGAATTGGCCTTCGCAAGCAGGTGGTTCGTAGTGAACACAGCATTCATTGGCAACTCACCAACTCGGACCGTAAACGTATCAGCAATACAGGAAATCTCATGGCTGGTTGCAAAGAAGTCTCCATCAATGAGTTTTGGAAGATGCGTTCTCAGGCATCTAAATAGGGATCACCGCTCATCCTTTTCTGCAGTTTGGCCCCGAAAAACAATCACTCTTAAAAAAGAACAAAAGGATGATTAAGAGTCCTATTACGGACGATTTGCAACACGTACCATTTCGCCAAAATATTCGTAGTTATTGTAAATCATGTCTCTGCGGACAGATCCTATACGTAATGTAGTCTTTGCCTTGACAGCCTTTTGGTTTGGACAAGGAGTCGTCGTCGGTCAGGATTCCGATCTACCAACCGCACCGACGTTAGACCCCAATGTCGATTCGCTTCAGCTGGAAGTCGATGAAGATTCGATCGATCAGTCAGCTAAGGTCGCACTCGCAAATGCACAGGAACCTGCCGATAGTGCAGAGCCAGAAGTTGCAGATCCTCCGGAAATCGATCCAATCGTTGTGGAAGGAGTGATCCCGTTTCCGACAACTCCGGATGGAATATGGAATGACGATCGTCTGGATTCGATGGGACGAGGATTGTTTGACGGCGGGCGGCGGAGCAATTTTTCGAACTTTACTGCTCCCACCAACCGATCTGTCATTGACCTGCAGGATCTGCTTGAGCGAGCTCCTGCCGATATGCTACAGGCATTGGAGAGAGAAACAGGCGTCTTGATGCAGCGTACTCAGCGCGGAGCTGCGTCCCCATTTATTCGTGGTCTCACCGGTCAGCAAGTTCTGATCCTCGTCGATGGCATTCGCATGAATAATGCGACGTTCCGTACCGGCCCTAACCAATACTTCAACACGATTGATCCCGGAATTGTCGACCACATTGAAATCATTCGCGGTCCTCAAACCGTCTTGTGGGGCTCGGATGCCATGGGTGGAGTGATCAATGTTGTCACACGCAGGACGCCTACCGATTCCGTACTCAATGACCCGGTTCGCACGTGGACATCACGTTACTCAAGTGCTGACGGAGGCATCTACACTCGTTTGAATTATCAATTCCAAAAGGGTGAGACTAGTGTTTTCGCCGGTTCGGGGTATGGAAATTTCAACGAGTTAGATCGAGGTGGCAATCTTGGCCGTCAGCCAGCTACTGCGTACTCGCAATATTCAGGTGACGTGCGTGTGGATCGATTGCTTTCAGAGAATCAAGCATTCACACTCTCAGTGCAGCACTTCGAACAGCGTGATATTTTTCGATCAGACCGTTACCCCAGTCGCCAGACGATCTTTGACCCCCAACAACGTAGCATGGCCTACCTGCGATTTCAGGGGACAGATATGGGTAAATTCTACGATAACTACATGCTCACTTTCTCGATGCACCGACAACGCGAGCAAGCAACCGATGCTCGGGATAGTCGAACATACTGGGATGATATGGAAACCGATAACTACTCCTACGGAATCCAATTGTTGATGGGACGCGAGCTTGATAATGGTTGGAATTTGACGTACGGTGCCGACGTCTATCGCGATGTCGTTGATTCATTCCGCAACCGTTACGACAAAGTAACCAATGCACTCATCTCCTCACCAACTCCCAAATATCCGGATGATGGGCGATATCGCCAAACCGGTGCCTTTTTGCAGGTCGATAAAGAACTCAATCAACGCTGGAGTTTTAACGGGGGCGTGCGATTCACTCGAGCTCATGCTCAGGGCACTCCGATGGTCGATGTCGATCATGATGGTGATCCCAATACCGATCCGCAATCGCAAGCGGTCTATATTTCACCTACCTTCGATGACTGGTCAGCCGGAGGAGGACTCAATTACAAACTGGACGATTCGACCGTCCTGGCGGGCTCCATTTCAGAAGGATTCCGAGCTCCCAATCTGGATGATTTGGCTGCCAATAATGACAATGTTCAACAGGCAGCAGCAGACACTCCTAGTGTTGACCTCCAGCCGGAACGAAGTTTGAGCTATGAACTGGCACTAAGAAAAGAAGTCGATACTTTACGATGGCAGGCCTCTGTATTCTGGACAGATATCCGGGATATGATTCTGCGTACACCTGCTGGTACGAGTAGCGATAGTATTCTGTTTTCACGAAGTAACCGTGATGCACACATCAACGGTGTCGAATTTGCTGCTGAAAAGCGTCTGTCCACTAACTGGACAGCCTATGGAAACTTCTCGTACATCTATGGCCATGATTTGGAATTAGATGAACCACTCTCGAGAATTCCACCCACACAGGGTGTCATTGGTCTGCGGTGGCGGAACAGTGAAAAATACGAATTCATTGACATCTATACCTGGTTGGTTGATAAGCAGGACCGTTTGAACTTTCAGGATATCTCAGATGGGCGAATCCCAGATGGTGGTACACCAGGATATGGTACGATCAGTCTCCGATATGGAACGGAACTGAAAGATAACCACCTGCTCAGAATCGAGTTGGAAAATATCCTCGATAAAGCTTATCGAGTCCACGGCAGTGGAGTGGATGGTGCCGGTTTCTCGGCGAATCTCCAATACACCTTTGAATTCTAAATCCGAGTTAGAGCGTACCAGTTTACGGAGCCTGATGGGCTACGTTTACGTGAATCGCTCCGCTTCGTTTAGCAATATCCAACGCATCCAGAAAAGCAGCGTAAGGTAGTTGTTCATCGCCGCGAATGGTGACTGTTTTCTTTTGGGAATCTGCCAGCAGTTTTTTAAGATCGGCTTCGAGAGAAATCAGAGAGGTCGAATTTTTGTTGAGATAGACATCGCCTGCAGCACTCAAAGTAATGATGATTTCCAGTTCGTTCTGACTCGTCCCGGCAGTTGCTGATGGCAGCGTGAGTTGAATTGCCGGAGTGAGAAACGTGGATGACAGCATAAAGAAAATCAGTAGTTGAAAGATGCAGTCGATCAATGGGCTCAATTCCATCCGGATCGCTGGTCGGCGTTGACGCTGGATCGATTTCATAAGCCACCTTTGGCATCTTGTTGGGGCAGTTCCTGCCGAACCAGCCATTCATTGATTCTGGAAGAGACCCAGGTCATGCGTAAGGTCGTTGCGGCAATCCGATTATCCAGAAAGTGGTAGACCGCCAGTGTGGGTAAGGCGACAATCAATCCAAAGACAGTCGTCAGCAAAGCTTGCCAGATTCCGGAGGCGAGATCGCCGGGTTGTACTTGCCCACCTTGCTGTTCAATTTGATAAAACGCTTCGACTAATCCGATCACCGTTCCCAACAGACCAATCATCGGAGCCAGAGTGCCGATGATGGATAACCAGTTGATACGTCGCTCCAAGGTCGCGATTTGTTCTGAGGCTTCCCGGTTGACGATCTCTTCGCGTAATTCCCGTTGCAGGCCGGCGTGTTTTAGATTGCTGCGAGCGATTTGTGAAAGTGGATGCGTGACGGACTTGAGCCAATCGAGAGTGGCCGAAGCCCCTGCCTGAGAGAGTTGGTTTTCCAATTCTGCTACAAAGCGATTGTAAGGACTGCGATGGAGTGCCAGCACAATGATGCGTTCGATCGTGACACTGGCGGCGACGATCGAACAGATCAAAAGCGGAATCATGACAAAGCCGCCCTGCTCAAATAACTCGCTTAGTGTTTTTCCCCAGAACATCAATGACTCGCAAAGTGCCTCAATAAACTGCAACTTGATTTTGGATCACACTTATTAGAGTAACTCAAATCCCTGTTCTTGCTAGTTACCAGGTTTTGATTCAATACGAGGATTCCGGGAATAGAAATTCGGATTCGATATTCAGGCCTTCGTTTGACGATATAATGATTTTAGGGAATGATAAACGTAGGATTCGTTTTTCAGAACATTCATCGATCTCTCAAGTTTGACTGCGTGCAAAAACTCTTAAGTACAGACTGGCTATTCTTATTGCTGCTGACCGGTAGTGCGGTTGGGCATGTGGCCGTCGGTGATTTGGGTGATGAGCAAACAGCCGTTTCACTCGATAGCATGCAGGAAGGAGAGTCATCGATTTCCGTGCAGTTGATCGCCAGAACGCGGCCTGCGGATTCCCATCAACAGCCGATCGAATTGCCGATACAGGAAACTGAATCGTCGGTCGAAAGACTAGTGCCTGCTGAAGTACCACCATCAGAATTCCTCGACACACCTCCACAACAACCGGCTCAGGAAAACTTCGAAACCATCCGACAGGACAGTACGACATCTGTTCTGAAACCGCAGGAGTCGGCAGTGGATCTGGAACGTGCCAATCAAGTGCCGTCTTCCGAGACAGAATTGCAAGTTGAGCGGCCTACCAATATCGATTCAAACAACATGCAGAACTCTTATAAGTCAGTCACGATCAACCTGCCGCAGGCTGACACACAGAACGCACCGATTATCATTCCTCCAGAGGGCAGTCTTACTCCACGGCTTGAGCAAGCTCCGGTTTTGAAACGCAGTGATTCCGAGCAGATGTCAGCAGCATCCGAGCGTAAGGTAATCAGGCAACAGCAGCCGATGGAATTCGAGCCAGATGCGGTTGTCGCCGACACACCACCGAAAAAGGGCAATGCCTCGAGTGATGTTGTTGTGAAGGAATCTACAGGAGCGAACTCAGCTCCGGGCCTGGATCGTAAAAATCCTCTGAACAGGCCTCCGGTATTTCCGCCTGAGTTGATTGATCAGGGGGTTAGCGGGACGGTCAAGCTAGTTGTGGAAGTGCTACCAAACGGCAAAGTGGGAACGACCAAAATTGCCATTTCAACAGGCTCTGAAGAACTCGATCAAGTGGCTCAGCAAGCGGTCGCCCGATGGCAATTCACTCCTGGATTGACCAATGGCGTCGCCGTGACCAAACGAGTACTGGTGCCGATCACCTTTAAGATTGAAAAACGTCGTGCGGGCGTGCTTAAACGCTGAATCGAAGTTTATTTTTTTCCCAGACGTCTTTGTCTGCGGAAAAATTCAGTCAGAATTTCTCCACAGGGTGATTTGAGTACACCGGATATCAAATCACATTGATGATTCAAACGGTCGTCATTAAGCAAAGTGAATAAGGACTCAGCAGCACCTCCTTTAGGATCATCCGCTCCGTAAACAACGATGGGTATACGAGCCTGAACAATGGCGCCGGCACACATACAGCAAGGCTCGAGTGTTACGTAGAGCGTGCACTTTTCAAGCCTCCAGTCTCCTAACGCTTCGGCAGCCTGAGTGATAGCGATCATTTCAGCATGAGCAGTTGGGTCGTGAAGTTGCTCTCGCTGATTATGCGCTGCCGCAATAATCTGATGGTTGTGAACGATAATAGCACCTACCGGTACCTCGTCCTCAGCGTCGGCAGCCTGAGCCTGTTGCAACGCGTGTTGCATGAAAAATTCGTGGCGTTTCAGATCCCCGACAAAGGGGTCTTCTTCGAAACTGTGAAACATCCTGGAAAGCCGTTTGTTACTTAGATTTGAGTTGTCGGATTTGGATGGACTTGTAGGCTGCCTTAGTTTCCCATGTTGCAAACCCCAGGGGTTTGTTCAGATTGACTTCGTTTCGAGTCGTGATTTTGCGATCCAGAATATTCTGATAGACCACCTGTTTGCCGTTAATCCAACATTGAATGAGGTGGGGCTCTACTTTGATGCGGACTTTATACCACTTCCCTTCCGGGAAATTCTGATAACCGGTCGTCTCGTTTTCCGAGGCATCCTGACCATCGATGCTGGAAAGGCCGGTCACAGCCCCGCCCCATCCTCCGGCGATGAAGCTGCAATGTGAATCGGCAACAGGAAAGGTTGCTCCGCAAAAGAAGTCCGATCCGCTTAACTTGATAACGTGTGCCCGAATCTCATAATTGGTTTTGGGAAGATCGTCGCCGGTATAGGTAATACCGGTCATGGAATATCCAAAATTCAGCAGCAACTGACCATCCTGGACTTCCACTTCGCCTTCACCGCCGTAATTCGTGCGTTCCCAACCTTCGAGCGTTTTGCCGTCAAACAGGTCACGCCATTTGGTGGGCTTGGTTTTTTTCTCGGCTGCCTGCGCATTGCTGCCTGAGATTGCCAGAGCAGTCAGTGCAATAGCGAGCGTTGAAAGTAAAAAACGATATGATGCAGTCATGGCAGTAGTCCTATCGATCCGCGGGGAATTCCTTTGGATTCATTCTAGTTGATTCTCTGTCGGAACTCATCGCCCGGCAGAGGATTCTCGATTGGACTATCTGGTCAGGCTCAGACCACCGTAGAACGTAGCACCTGGTGTCCCGTAACCAAAAAGCTCTTCATAGTCTTCATCTGTCAGATTGTTGGCTCGAAAGTAGGCCGTCCAACGATCGTTTAATTTATGAGTCAGATAAAGGTTTAAGAGCATGAAATGGCCAAGTTCGGTCGTCGTTCCTCCAGGATTGTCCAAACGTGAACCGGTATAAGCGAGCGTTAGTCCTACGCTGGTCAGATCATTTTCCAGGTCATGTTCCAGATTGATCATCGCTCGATGCCGGGGACGACGAAGCAGTTCTTCACCGGTTTGGCGGTTCAGTGTTTTTGTGTAGGTGTAATTGGCATTCATTGATGTACGATCAGTCAATTGCCAGGCCAGAGTGACTTCGACTCCGGATGATAATGCTAGTCCTACATTGTCGAGAGTAGACGAACTTGGATTCCAAACGATGAGGTTTTTAAAGTCATTGCGAAAATAAGTAGCATCCAGCAGCAGGTAGCCTTCTTTGAGCTGAGTCGTATATCCCAATTCCCAACCCTTACTCATTTCAGGTGCCAGATTGGGATTGCCAAAGGCAAACAGGTTTTCTGCCAATGCAGGCGCTCGGAATCCAGTTCCCAACGAGGCATGAATGTGAGCAGGTTTATCTTTCAGGTGATAGATTGTACTGAAGCGATACGTGTCGGCCTGACCTGCTCGACTAAATTCATCCCAGCGGATGCCCGCGGTCGCGTGCCAGTTTTCCTTGAGTGTCATTCGGTCTTCAAGGAACACGCCGGTTGTGGTTTGATTTTGTTGAGACTGTAAATCGGTAGAGGCTTCTTCATCCTGATACATCACGCCGGCGGTAATCAGATTGTTATCGTTCCAGACATAGTTGGCTTGGTAATCAAATAGTCGTGTTTCACCGTTATAAACCGATGCCCAAAACGGACTGGGCACATTAGTGTCCTGTCGTTCATAATTGCTCAGGCTAAAAGCAGCCTTGTGTTCCAGCCGTCCATCCATGGCGAGTTTGGATAACTGAACTCGATTAGCGAAATTTCTGGATAGATTGGCTCGATTTAAGTTGTCCACAGGATTCGGAGCGCCGAAATCCCAGTTGTCAATTTCGACTTCGGCGTTGGTGAGTCGAAAGACATAGTCGAGATTAATGTCATCCTGAAGATTCCAGCCGAATCGACCTGAGACTGTCCCCACATCGAATCCATCCGCTTCCGTGTTTCCAAACCTCGCAGCAGCCTGAGATACGCTTTGTGTTTCTAAATACGAACCGGCGATGGAGTAATAGGACTTTTCATCTCCCCCACTATATTGCAACCCTTCATAATGAGTGCCAAGACTTCCACCGTAAGCCGAGAAGTTTAGCTCACCCGTGCCCTGCCCTCGCTTGGTAATGATATTAATGACTCCACCAATCGCGTCGCTTCCGTAAATAACGCTTTGCGGTCCTCGCAGGATCTCGATGCGTTCAATATTGTCAGTCGTCAGATTAGCGAAATTAAAAGCCCGTGAAGCTCCTGAGGGATCATTCATGGGTATCCCGTCAATCAGGACCTTGGTGTGGGCTGAATTACTACCACGCAGGAACAGGGAAGTCAGCGACCCGGCACCTCCATTTTGGCTTGTGCTGATACCCGTACGATTTCGCAAGGCATCGAGCAGAGTGGTTGTGCCTTGCTTCTTCAAGTCCTCGGAAGTGATGACTTCAACACTGGCTCCAGTAGTTTTACTGCTCGCCGCCTGAGCACCGGGAGTTAGTAAGGATGAATTTTGTAACGGATTTCGAGGAAATGAGTTCGGACGACCGATCACCACGGTTTCAGGTATGTCAGGCGGAGCGTCATTGGTTTCTTGTGCACGTCCTTCTGAGACAGTGAGTAGTAAGAGCGTAATGGTTAGATAGGTTTTGTAATTCATGATCCATTCCAGCCATATCCCGTGGCTGACTTTACAGGTTAAGGATTTCACCTTGAGCCAGGTCTCCTGACTTCATGGTAATAACGAGTCTTTTAAGGCCTTCCCGCCGCAAATTCAGCCGCAGTGGCACGTTGTGAAAAGCTCTACCATTTACAGTCGCGGGAACGGTGGGAGATTTTCACTCCACTTCCCTTAAACTCAAGGTGCAATACGATATGTACAGTTATCCTCTTCATCGGATTGTGAGGATTATGCCGGTTAATGCGGCTGCTGTTCCCGGCAAAGTCACCCCTGTTTGCCCACTTTATCAGACTGTCTGCAGGCGGCTCTCAAACTCTGACGACTCCGGACTACTTGAATTCAGTCAACGCAGGTTGCATATTGGGATTGCCACCCGTTCGGGTACGGAATTATTTGAATCTGTAATCAGGACCGAGTTCTTTAAATGTCACTGGCCTATTTAGACAACAATGCGACCACTCCGATTGCTCCTGAAGTTGCGAGTGTGATGCAGCCGTTTTTTCAGGATTTGTATGGCAATCCTTCGAGTAGTCATGTGAAGGGGACGCAATTAGCCGGAGTGATCGAGGAGGCTCGGCAACAGGTAGCCTCTTTCCTGGGGGCGCAACGGTCTGAAATAACTTTTACCTCCGGTGGCAGCGAAAGTAATAACCATGTTCTGAAGGGACTATTTTTAGATCGAAACAGTTTTCTGGGTGGGCATCTGGTGATTTCCAGTTTCGAACACCCGGCCATCCAACAGCCAGCTGCTTATCTGGAGTCGCTTGGCGTAGAAGTTACCCGTATCGGATGTGACCGGTTTGGAATGGTGGATCCGGACGCTGTACAGAATGAATTACGCGAGGACACACGGCTTGTTAGTATCATGCATGCCAACAACGAGATTGGCGCGATTCAGCCCATCGCTGAGATTTCACGAGTCTGTCGTGAAGCTGGAGTTCTTTGCCATACGGACGCGGCTCAGAGTCTGGGGAAGACGCAAGTCGACGTGAAGCAGTTAGGAGTCGATTTTCTGACGCTGGCTGGCCACAAGCTGTATGCCCCCAAAGGCGTTGGTGCATTGTATATACGGGACGGACTGAAATTAGAATCCTTAATCCACGGAGCGGCACACGAGTTTGGTGTCCGGGCAGGTACAGAAAACACAGCCTACTGGGTTGGACTCGGAGAAGCCTGTCGATTGCTAACGGCAGAAGGCATACAGCACTATCAAACGTTGCGGGAGAAACGAGATTTATTGTGGCAACGATTGGCCGCCAGCATTCCCGAAATTACAGTGAATGGGAAATTTGAAGACGTTGATCAGGACAGCCGCAACAGATTACCAAATACATTGAGTGTGAATTTCCCTCGGGTCATCGGTGGTGAATTACTGGCTGCCACTCCATCGGTTTGTGCCTCCACAGGTGCTGCTTGTCACAGCGGCGAGACGAAACTGTCGGATACTTTAAAGGCTATCGGATTGCCCGCAGAGCTGGCTCGTGGCACAGTGAGATTGAGCGTTGGAAGGATGACGACGACAGAGGAAGTAGAGCAGGGTGCTGCGGCGCTCATTAGTTCCTGGCAGTCGATGGTGGCCAGCGAGTAGTTGGCGAACCGACGGCTTGCTTAGATGTCTAGAACGATGCCCGAGTCGTCGATGTGGTAGGGGATAATATCTTCGCTACAGGCACTGCCCCGGTGCTTGGCAATATACAAAGCTCGGCGGACTTTCATTCCATCCCGGATTTTGCCCATGTAGATCAGTGTGTTGGCATTGGACAGTGTGTCCCCTTCATCCAGTGGGCGAGCGATCATGTCATCGAGCATGGTCTCGTGGGATGTATAGAGCATCATGCAGCCGAGTGACTGGCTTTCATATTTCAGGGTCGCCACTTTCTCAGCATTCTCGCGGTATTTTACGCGTAGTAAATCTCTGGCAACCCACTCGGGATCTTTCCGCAAGATCTGGTGATAGATGTACTCGAACAGGTTGATCTGAATCGAGTCATTGGGTCGGCCGACCGGTTCCACTCCGTCGACCACGACTCGTTTGGTTCCCCGCAGGCAGTTCCCGAATAGAAATGCGATGGCACAGGTGAGTTTGTGATTGAGTTGAGCTTGCCAGTCGTGCCATTGCTCCCAATCCAGATCGCGTTTGGTAACACGTTTACCTGAATAGTCAAAGATATGCATGTAATCGCCAAGCTGCATGTCGCCGGACAGGAATGCATTAAAGTCTATTTGTGGTTGGATGTCAGCAAATTCCAATTCCCAATCTTTCATACGGTGTGCATAGTTGGCATGGTTTTGAGAATCACCTCGCGAACACATATCAAAGAAGACACCGCCATGCCCGTCCTGCTGGATTCCGGCATGTGCATAATGGATACCGACCTGAGTTTTGCCGATACCGGTTGCTCCGATAATGACTGAGAGCGTGCCGGGGATGAGGCCGCCACCAAGGAGTTCGTCGAGGCCGGCGATGCCGGTCGTTTGTCGCTCAGAAATCATAAAAGATCTGTTCACTGTGAGCAGGAGTTAACCGCCCATTCGCTGTTGTTCACCAACCTGTCTACTCTTCTCCATCGCAAATTCCGCTTTTTGAATGAAGCTTTCATCTCCCGTGCCGGCATACGCTCGTTGGTACGTCACGCTCATGGCGGTATAGCTAAAGGGATCGGTGGGATCGAGTTCGACGGCTGTTTCGCCATGTTCAACGGCTTTCTCGTGCTGGCCTACACGGCCATACAGCACAGCCAAAGCGAAATGTGAAATGCTGTGATTCGGTTCTTCGGCCAGGATCTCGTTGAGCAAGGCAATGGCTTCGTCGAGTTTGCCTTCGTCTTTCAATGCGTCTGCCTGATTGTATTTTTCGTTGATGTCCGTCACGACTTTATCTCTCCACACCCGTGGGTTTGAATGGTTTGGTGGTCTCGGTCTACTCGTAGTTTACTCGCTGTTTCGGGTTTGCGATATCGGCCGGACCTCTTGCCTAATAAAAAACCCTCTTCAAATCGCAGGACTTGAAGAGGGTGGATTTCCAGAGTGTGTCAGTGAAATGCCGACAGACTATTTGCTTAATTCAGCTTGTGCTGCAGCCAGACGAGCGATGGGAACTCTAAAGGGAGAGCAGCTTACGTAATCAAGTCCGACTTCATTGCAGAACTGGATCGAAGCCGGGTCGCCACCATGTTCACCACAGATACCGACTTTGAGGCCTTTACACACTGAGCGACCTTTCGTGACACCACATTCCACCAATTGGCCGACACCGGTCGTATCGAGCGATTGGAAGGGATCTACAGGAAGGATTTCCTGAGAGAGGTAATCAGGCAGGAAGCTATTGATATCGTCACGACTGTAGCCAAAGGTCATCTGAGTCAGGTCGTTCGTTCCAAAGCTAAAGAATTCAGCATGTTCTGCCACTTCATCAGCAGTCAGAGCGGCACGTGGGATTTCGATCATGGTACCGATCAGAATGTTCAGCTTGCCATTGTATTTGCGACGAGATTTCACGGCATCGATCGTATCCTGAACTTTACCTTTGAGCAGTTTCAGTTCAGCAGCTGTACCAATCAGCGGAATCATGATTTCAGCAATCGCGTTAACTCGTTTCTTCTTACAACGGATAACCGCTTCCACAATGGCAGTAACCTGCATCTCAAGAATTTCCGGATAAGTGATGCTCAGGCGGCAGCCACGATGTCCCAGCATGGGATTGAATTCATGCAGTTGTTCTACACGAGACTTTACAACCGAAGGAGCGATGCCCATCGTCTTTGCCAGATCTTTTTGGCTCTTGTCATCGTGTGGTACGAATTCGTGCAGTGGTGGATCCAACAGACGAATAGTAACAGGAAGTCCCTTCATGGCTGTGAAGATGCCTTCAAAGTCCTTACGTTGGAATGGTAGTAGTTTCTTCAGGGCCTTGCGACGATCCTTTTCAGTTTCTGAAAGAATCATTTCTCGCATGGCAGTAATTCGGTCACCTTCGAAGAACATATGTTCTGTTCGGCAGAGTCCAATTCCCTGAGCACCGAAGTCCCGAGCTCGCTTTGCGTCCGCAGGCGAATCGGCGTTGGTGCGTACATCGAGTCGACGATATTTGTCAGCCCAACGCATGACTTTAGAAAAGTCTCCGGAAAGTGATGGTGTCGATGTTTCCACTGAGCCGGCCATCACTTCACCTGTGGAGCCATCAATACTGATAACACTCTTATGAGTGAACTTGCGACCGTTGACCGTGAAGCTACGAGACTTTTCGTTGATGTTGACTCCACCGGCTCCGGCGACACAGCAACGTCCCCAACCACGAGCAACCACAGCGGCGTGACTGGTCATCCCACCGGTACTAGTGAGAATTCCGGCAGCACTGTGCATGCCATCTACATCTTCCGGGCTGGTTTCTTTACGAACCAGGATGACTTTTTCGCCAGCGGCAGTTCGTTCTACAGCTTCGTCAGCGGTAAATGCTGGATAGCCAACAGATGCACCGGGTGATGCTGGCAGTCCCTGAGTCAGTACATCTGCACTGGCTTTGCCGGCAGGTGTGAAGCTGGGTAGCAGGAGCTGAGTCAAGGCATCGGCAGGGATGCGAAGCAACGCTTCTTTTTCGTCAATGAATTTCTCTTTCACCATATCGCAGGCGATTTTAACTGCAGCTGCACCGGTTCGTTTACCAGTACGCGTCTGCAGCATGAACAGATTCCCTTTTTCAATCGTGAACTCGATGTCCTGCATGTCACGATAGTGGTCTTCCAGGATGTCTTTGATCCCCAGCAACTGCTTGTAAACCGCTTTATTCCATTTTCGCATTTCGGCGACGGGCTGTGGAGTACGAATTCCAGCGACCACGTCTTCACCCTGAGCGTTAATCAGGAATTCACCGTAGAAAACGTTTTTCCCGGTCGAAGGGTTTCGAGTGAACGCCACACCAGTACCGGAATCTTCGCCCATGTTTCCATAAGCCATAGCCTGAACGTTGACAGCCGTTCCCAGCAAGCCACGAATCCCTTCCACTTCACGATAACGGACGGCACGAGTTGTGTTCCAGCTACCGAAGACCGCTTCGACTGCTAGTTGTAGCTGGTCGATAGGATCCTGAGGGAAAGCAGAGCGAGTGTGCTTTTTGTAGACCGCCTTATAGGCAGCAACGAGTTCGACGAGTCCTTCTTCAGGTACATCGGTATCTTCGGTTGCTTTGTACTTCTTCTTAATTTTGTCGAAAGCTTCTTCGAAGTGATGGTGTTCAACTCCCATCACAACATCGCCAAACATGTTGATGAGTCGACGGTAAGCATCGTAGGCAAAACGACGGTTTTCGGTCGCAGTTGCCAAACCTTCGACCGAAACATCCGTCAGGCCAAGGTTCAAAATTGTGTTCATCATACCGGGCATCGAGACAGCTGCACCCGATCGAACTGAAACTAACAGAGGGTTTTTAGCATCGCCAAATCCCTTTTTCAATTCACGCTCCAAGGTGCGAATATTCTTCGACACATCCGCCATCAAATTGGCAGGAAGCTTTTCCCCCAGATCGTAGTAGTCGGCACATACTTGAGTGGTAATCGTGAATCCAGGAGGTACTGGGAGTCCAATTCCGGTCATTTCAGCAAGGTTGAGGCCTTTACCACCGAGGATCTCTTTTCCGACTCCGCGGCCTTCGGTCTTAGTCTTACCGAAGTAGTACGTCATTTTAGCAGTCTTTTTTGCCATGTTGTAAATCTGTCCTAATTGGGGTTTTGAACCGTAGACAAGGTTCGTCAAAATATGCTGTTCGCAATCGACTCTACGGTGATTTATCCGTATTTCCGATTGCTGTGATTAGTAAGATTGTTGGTTATATTGATGGTTAAACCATATAGGCCACCTAACTCGCCATCATTTCAAAATAGTTAAACTAGCGTGTTGAGCAAGAGCGTTTAACCAGCGAACAAAGGCTATCTAGGTGAAGTGTGTGGTCTAAACATAAGTAGGTAAATCTACCAGTGAACTTCGTGAAGTGTCAATCAATAAAACCACCTAATTTAGGGGTTATTGTCGTGAAACACTCCGACTACTGTGATTCTTTGTAAAAGTACCACTAATCGACGTGATCGCATGGTTATTTTGCCGAATTGACAACAAATAGTCCGAGGCTCCTGTGGATCGTTCAAACCCTAACGAAAACCCTCAGAATTCAGCAGAAGATGACCAGAAATGCTTCAACACGGTTTCTGTTGAAGCCGAACTCTTAAGCTCACCTGAGACAGAGGAATTTCAGCCAAGTGCATCTGAAAAAGCGTTGCAGGATTCGTCTGGTTGGAAATCGGTACTGTTGAAATTCGTACTAATTGAATTTGCGATGGTGCCAGTTGCCTGGATGTTGATTTCCTGGTGTGGCATATCCACACCTATTTCTGAACAGCTACTTGGTGAAGATTCCTGGCTTTCGTCATTCACCTATGGATTGATCGCAACGGTTCCCATGATCACATTCTTTGTCATCGCGGAATTATGCGGTCCTCATTGGCATCCTTTACAGGAATTAAGAGAACTGGTTCTGACGAAACTCATGCCACTGCTACGTGGAATTCCTCTGTGGGGATTACTTTTGATTTCGTTAGGAGCCGGCTTTGGTGAAGAGTGGTTGTTTCGGGGATTCCTTCAGCAGTGGCTTAAGTCTCTGGGCAATGGTGAAGTGACTGTTTGGATTCCAATTATTATTACGGCCTTTGGTTTTGCTTTATGCCACGCTGTCTCCGTGGCGTATTTCGTAGCGACGTTTTTGATAGGGATCTACTTTGGCTATCTCGCTGAATTAACCGGTTCTGTTCTTCCAGCTGCGACGAGTCATGCGTTGTACGATTTTGTTGCCTTGGCTTACCTTTCTCAGTTAGACAAACGACTGGGAATGCCGCAGCAATCGGCGCGTGTGCCAGCCGAGTTAGAAGTCGTACTTGAAGCGGAAGCTTCGACCGCAGAGTCCACGTCTACGGATTCACCATAGAAAAACCGAGTGCCCTCTGAAGAGCACTCGGTAACGCTTTCTTTTAATTGTCCGTTCGTTGCTTAAAAGCAGCAATCCCGAAGCAGGCTACGTCGTAACAGGCCACATGGATTGGGCGTGCAAACGGTAACCGGATATTGTTCACAGATCACTCGTGGAACACACCGGGTCACGGTGTAGGGCACCTGTTTAGGCACGCGTTTACAAACCTGAATCGTCTTGGTGTACTTCACCGGTTTGCGTACGGTGTAACATTCCTGACGAGTTTTGGTTTCTTTGACGATTTTGCAGACCTGATAAGGAACCTGTTTGGTTTTGGTTTCCTTCACCATTCGGCACTGTCGATAATTCACAACGCGTTGTTTTGTTTCTACAACGATCTGCAGTGCTTTGTAATTACAGATGCGAACTTTTTGTTCACGTACCAGTCGGCAGGTTCGATAGTTCACAGTCCGTTGTTTGTTTTCTTTTACCATACGACAAACGGTATAAGGAACCTGACGCGACTTCGTTTCAGTCACCATACGGCAGGTACGGTAGTTGACGATTCGTTGTTTGGTTTCAGGAACGACCTTACAGACCCGATATGTACAGACCTTTTGTTTAGGCTCATTGACCCAGCGGCAGCTGGTATACGGTATCTGTTTTTGCACCGTTTCCCGAACGTATTTCACACAGGGGATTTCTTTGGTACAGATTTCAGGAACCCAAACACGTTTACAAATCTGACGAGGCGGACATTGATACTCCACAACCTCACAGGAACCCGGCACCCAAATGCGTCGACAGCAGGTAGGATCCCAGGTCCAACATCCGGGCGTACGTACCACTCGGCGACGAATGGGCCCGGGGCATTCGATGATATTGGTTTCCCAATGCCCGGATTTAATCTGGACAGTCTTGGTGTAATGAACGGGTTTGCGAATCACCTCGGTGACCGTCCGTGTCTTTGTTTCATAGACAGGTTTACGCACCGTGTAATTGATGACACGTTGTTTGGTTTCCCAAACCGTTTTAGGAACAGTGTAATTCACTGTCTTTTGTTTGGTTTCCCAGACTGGTCGCGTTACGTTCCAGGTGTGCGTCCGCGTCTTCGTTTCATAAACAGGTTTCGTAACCGTGTAATTGATGACACGTTGTTTCGTTTCGACAACCGGTTTTAAAACCGAGTAGGGGATCTCTTTGGTTTTAGTCACCCAGACAGGACGACGCTGCGTGTAGTTAATAACACGCTGCTTGGTTTCCCAGACAGGACGAGTCGTCGTATAGTTGACGTCTCGGTATTTTGTTTCATAAACACGGCGAGCTACTTCGTAATTTATGTCACGAACTTTGGTTTCATTGACATACTTTACGCATTCAATATCCTTCGTATCCACAACGGTGTCATAAACCGTTTTGTAACAGGTATACTGCTGTTGATCGAAGACGACGCGTCGCCGAGTACGCATGATCGTATGCGTCTGTACCTGAGATTCGCAAATCGATTCAGGTTCCGCAATCCCGCAATTACGGTAGTTTGCCAGGCCGAGATATCCAGCCGAAGCTGTATCCAGCATTAATAGGCAGATAAATACTGCCAGACTGCTAACGCTCCAACGTGATTTTAACATGGGGTACTCCTTCGGTGATTTAAGCTCACTCAATGGAAAACGGTAATCTGTTTTGTTCATCGAAACGTGGTCGTTTCGATCACTAACTTGATCCATCAAGTGAACCAAACCGATGAGTTGTTTCAGGTACGGTTTGGTGGCTACATCCTGAATGCCCCAAGCAATTCTTACTGCTGGTACAAAGGCGGCCGTAAAAAAATTATCGGAATCCCGAATAATTTACCTTGAGCGTAGATTTCATCTATTTACGACTACCCGTATCTAAATTCGGGCAGGCTAAATAGGCGAAATGAATAATTATGGAACTCTACAACGATTTCAGCGGTTTCCGCGGGGTTTTTTGCAGATTGTGTAAGCTATAACGGTTACAAGCTTGGGAAACCTTCAAAACCCGGTTTTTCCAGTCGGCGGTTTGCTCAATGCTCCCGTTCTCCGGTAAAACTTAAAGACCGGACTATCGCTTCGAATTCTGAATGGAAACCATGTCAGAACAGAAATCCAGACTTTTTAACGAGCGGGGCGAACTCGTCGTCCCTAAAGCTGTCGTAGGACGGCTGAGCCTGTACCTGCGCGAAGTTCAACACCTGATTCGCGATGGCAATGAGACCACCAATAGTACCGAACTCGGCTATCTGCTCGGAGTGACAGATGCTCAAGTTCGCAAAGATCTGGCGTACTTCGGCCAATTTGGACATCCTGGCATTGGCTATCGTTGTCAGGAATTGGTGTCTGCCATTAAGAACATTATGGGAACCAACTCAACCTGGAACATAGCCTTGATTGGTATCGGTAATCTGGGGCGAGCTTTATTGAGATACAAAGGGTTTCACGATCAGGGTTTTCGCATCGTGGCTGCCTTCGATGTAGATGATCAGGTGATTGGCACACAGGTTGAAGGAGTGGATGTTTATGACATCCATGATCTGGCGAGGGTCGTCTCAGATCAGAGTATTCGTCTCGTGGCCATCAGTGTCCCGTCCCATGCAGCTCAAAGCGTGGTGGATCAGGTGGTTGAGGTTGGTATTGAAGGGATCCTTAATTTTGCTCCCGTTACGATCAGCGTTCCATCTCAAGTGCGGGTCATCGGAGTGGATCTGGCGATGGAATTAGAGCAATTGGCATTCACGGTGGTAAACAGAGATTCCAAATCCGAATACAAAAAATGAAATGAAATGTGGATTGCTGAGCTGTGTCAGCTTTTCGTAGGACCATTTTTTCGGTATATATATTTGCATTCAACTCTTCGTGGTTGAAGCGATTACCCCATAGTGTAATGGTAGCACAAGTGGTTTTGGTCCACTTAGTCTAGGTTCAAATCCTAGTGGGGTAGCACGGCCATCGAAACAGGTTTTTACAAATCCTGATTTCGGTGGCTTTTTTTATAGAGGGTTCCTAGAGGTTCCCGGGGAGAATCACTGCAGGATGAATGATTTTGTGCATCAGCGGCATAAACCACCCACCGAGTTAATGCAGCCGCGGAAGCTCGTTTTGGCTTGTCCGGAAATGCGTAGCAATGTCAACGTCGCCAGAATGATTCGTGCGGCCGCTTGCTGTGGAATTCAAAAATTCATTGCCTGCGGAAATGTCAAAGTCGATCCTAAGATATCCCGTGAGGGCGAACTTCATTTGGATTTTCAGGTACGTCGGTCTCTACTACCGGTGCTCAAAAAATTAAAAACTGAAGGGTATCCGCTGATTGGTCTCGAGCAAACTTCGAACTCGGCCAATATTCACGAATTCAGATTTCCACGCAAATGCGTTCTGGTGATTGGACATGAACGTCATGGCATCAAGCATGACGTCTTAGAAATCCTGGATGCCACGGTGGAGATTCCCGTTTGGGGAATGCCGTATTCCTACAACGCAGCAACGGCAACGACTATGGCGTTGTATGAGTATTGTCGGCAATACCCTAACGGTTAAACACGCTTGCGAAAAAACTAGAGACTGCGTGATACCGAGACACTGGATTGGCTTGTAGGACTGCCGGGAGTAAGCTCGACAATGCCAGCGACTCGCGGGTGGTATTCCACCTGGAAGTCATGGAACTGCAGGTAGGATGCTCGGCCGGGAACCGTACGGAAGAGTGAACAAATCACCAGTTCCAGTTTGTCCTGAACCACATGATAGTAATTGCTTTTACCTTCTCGACGTCGCTCGATAAAACCGGCAACACGTAGCAATGCCAAGTGATGACTTACAGCGGGCTGACTTTGATTAAGCCGTTCGCAAAGCGTACGAACATTCAACTCGCCCATTTCCAAAAGCAACAGTACGATCCGTAAACGAGTTTCGTCGGACAACAGCTTAAAGACTTCGATCAGATCACTTACCAGATCCCTAGTCGGAGCGACAGCCGGTTGGCGAAATTTATGCTGTTGTGTCTGCTCCCCAAGTTTGCCTTCTAATGACGCAGAGATTGGGGAACCAATTGCGGGATTCGGTCTGATTTCAGGAGTTTGTTCATCATCATGTTGCATGGTCAGGATCGCCTTATAGTACCCAGACACTTTGAAAATAAGCGGGGAATTCTGTCTCCCCCATTAGTGCTACATTCCTAACATAGCCGTTGTAACTCAATTACTACCTGTTTTCAAATGAAAACCGACGTATGTCATGGACTTTCAAGAAAGAAGGACACATTAATATAACTGAGACGCGTTCATCAATTTGAATGATCGTCTGTCTCCTTTGGTATTCGCTCCTTTTTTCAAAATCTTGGGG
>CETM01202099.1_pt1 | contig 20145 bp, 11 predicted proteins | sample 361451 | NCBI WGS metagenome assembly CETM01 (sample SAMEA2622690, study PRJEB7988) | marine metagenome | isolation source: saline water (ENVO:00002010), including
GGGAACCTGCCAGTGCCGCGAATAAAACCACGACGCTAGTAAGCACGGTCACCAGCAAGGTAAGCCAAGCACTCTCGCCTAAGCCCTCCCACGCACTACCAATTGACGCGTTAAGCGGCGTTGTTGTCACATGCCAAGCGATCACCACCAACGGCACAATGATCCAAAGTAATGCGAGCCCAGCGCGCGTCAACCGACTCATGGTTAACGTGGGTAACGTTGTTGCCATTGCTGTTCAAGGTAGCTCTGCCAACTGGCATGAAACTCGGTAGCCACAGGCAGTAGAGGCGGCATATCGGCAAGCTCAAGATCCAGAACAGTGGGGTCACCCCAGCCAGACAAGTCGGCTTTTTTGCGTTGCGCCGTTTCAGACAAGAAAAAGCGAATCACGCGTTGCGCGGCTTCTGCATGCTGACTGGTTGTAGGCACGGCTAAGTAGTGGCTGTTGGTAATCGCACCCTCACCGAGTGTCACGCGCTTGGTGCCTTGCGGCACGCGTGCTTGATTAACCAACGTTTTCACTTCGTTGGGGTTAAACGAGAGCGCGATATCTAGCTGTTGGTTAGCGAACCAATTAAGCTGCTGCGCTGCACTCGACGGAAAGTTTTCGCCCCCTTGCCATAACAAGGGTTGCAACTCATCCAAGTAAGTCCACAACGGCGCTGTCAGCTTTTCCGCATCGACGGCGTCTACTGGTTGCCTGAAGGCGGTATCTTGCTCAGACAGCGACAGCAACAAGGACTTTAAAAATGTCGTCCCGTGAAACTCCGGCGGCTTTGGATAGGTCATGCGCCCCGGGTGTTGGGCCGCGTACTCAAGTAGCTCGGTGGCGCTGACTTGATCACCCGCGATACAGCTCTGGCAGGTCAACAAATAAAACTGCCCGACTCCCCACGGTACTTCCAAACCTTCAATCGGCTCACCAAAGTCACTGCGCCAATCTAAGTCATCATTCAATGTGGTGTCTAAATCGAGCTCGGCAACAACCGCACGCAACCGCTCTGCGGCTTTGAGTGCATGAAAGTTCTCGCCATTAATCCACACTAAGTCAGCGTTGCTTTGTCCATCAACCAGTTGTTTAACCACCTCGGCGATATCAGCCACTTTTACATGGTGTAATTGAATCCCTTCTGGCTGCAGCTCCTTTGCCGCCCAACGTATATAGTCATTAATCGCAGGGTTCCCGCCCCATGCGTAAAAATATACGGGTGTTGGCTTATCCTGTGCCGAACTCGGCACGGAAAAAACACTGACCACTATCGCTGTTAGCAGTAAAAACAGATATCTCATGAACGTAACCATCGATGCAGCTTTTCGACCCACTTTAACAGTTTTTCGGGAGCATGCGCGCGCTTCCACTCACCGGCAGCGTATTTATTGGCTTCTGCGAGTGTCGGATAACTGTGGATGGTACCCAAAATCTTATTGAGTCCAATACCGTGCTTCATGGCTAAAACAAACTCGGCCAACAGTTCGCCTGCCTGCGGACCAACAATATTAACACCCAGGATCGTATCTTTACCGGGCTTGGTCAGCACTTTGACACGCCCATTCGCTTGGCCATCGGCAATGGCTCGGTCTAATTCGGCGATGTCATAACAGGTGGTTTCATAGTCCACTTGCTGCGCCTGCGCTTGTTGTTCAGTCAAGCCGACGTTAGCGACCTGAGGCGACGTGTAGGTCACCCAAGGAATCACTGAGTAATCAACACGGAATCGTTTAAAGCGTCCGAACAACGCGTTTACGGTTGCGTACCACGCCTGATGTGAAGCGACATGAGTGAACTGGTAAGGCCCAGCGACATCACCGCAGGCATACATGTTCGGCATACTGGTTTGCATAAACTCATCCACCTGGATGGTTTTGCCATGCTCAATACCCAGCTCCTTAAGACCGAAGCCTTCTAGATTTGCCTGACGCCCTAATGCCAAAAGCACACGATCAGCACCGAGTTGTTGTGCGCCCTCGTTACCTTCGAAATCCAGAAGGATCCCCTGCTCGCTTTGGCTGAACGCCTTGGCTTGGGTCCCTAAATGGAGCTGCACACCATCATCTTGTAAAGCACGAGCCACATAGTCCGACGTATCTTCATCCTCATTACTCAGTAAGCGGCCCTTCATTTCAACAAGGTGGACTTCACTGCCTAACCGCTGAAAAGCCTGCGCCATTTCGCAGCCAATCGGTCCGCCGCCTAGGATTAGGAGTCGTTTAGGAAGCTCATCAAGATGCCACAAGTTATCCGAGGTGAGGTAATCGATGGTATCGATGCCCGGTAAGTTCGGTACTAATGGGCGCGCCCCTGTCGCGACAACAATGTGTTTGGTGGTTAAACGACGGACTTCGCCTTGCTGCTTAAGCTCAACCTCCCATGGCGATACAATCGTTGCTTCTCCCAGCTCGACATTTACACCCAGACCTTGATAGCGCTCGACCGAATCATGGGGTTCAATGCGTTGAATGACTTGCTGCACCCGTGCCAATACCTGCTTAAAATCAACACTCACAGGTTGTGCTGTGATCCCCAATTGTTCGCTATGGCGCATATGGTGCACTTGGTTGGCAACATGTAACAACGCCTTAGAGGGCACGCACCCTGTATTTAAGCAATCACCGCCCATTTTATCACGTTCAATCAGCGTCACTTTTGCTTTAACGGTCGCAGCAATGTAAGCACTCACCAACCCCGCTGAACCAGCGCCAATGACGATGAGGTTATTGTCATACTGCTGGGGTCGGGTGAAACCTTTAAACGCCCGACGACGCTTGATGAGCGTAAGTAACCACTTTGCCAGTAACGGGAACACACCCAACAACACAAACGCCCCGATCAGGTCGGCAGAGACCACATCGCCGACTTGTTCGATATCGGCTAACTGTGTGCCCGCGTTCACATAGACTACAGTACCGAGCAGCATGCCGACTTGACTCACCCAATAAAAGGTCCACGTGCGTATTTGCGTAAGACCCAACGCAAGATTAATCACAAAGAACGGAAAAATGGGCACCAGCCGTAAACTCAGCAGATAAAAGGCGCCGTCCCGTTTTACGCCGCGATTGATGGCCTCGAGCCGTTGACCAAACTTGCTTTGCACCCAGTCTTTTAATAAAAAGCGTGCACTTAAAAAAGCCAGTAAGGCGCCAACAGAGCTTGCAAAGCTCGCCAGCAATAATCCCCAACCGAGCCCAAAGATAGCCCCCGCACCTAAGGTGAGAATGGTGGCACCGGGGATCGATAATGCGGTCACCAAGACATAAGCAACAAAGTAAATGGCAAAAGTGAGCAAGGGCTCTGCTTCGAACCATCCATTAACTCGCGCTTGTTGGTCTTTTAACGTATTGAGGTTGAGGTATTGCGTGACATCAAACACCATCACCGCGGCGATGGCGGCGACGATGACCAGCGCCAACAGAATTTTTTTTACGGACACAAAGGCTCCTTTTAAAAGCGGTAATCAACAGTGAGCTGCGCGTGGCGCGGTAACGACGGAAACGCTAAGGTCGAACCAAAGTAGCCGCCCTCAAATACTGGTGACCAATTTTCTTCGTCGGTGACATTAAACACATCGACGCGCGCACTCAACTGTGCGGTCATCTGATAGGTCGCATTCAGGTTCAGCATATATTGATCGCGGATCATCACCGTTTGCAAGTAATCAAGCGGGTAACTTTCGGTGTAACTGACATCCCCCCCCACGGACCACTGTGGTGTCACCTGCCATCCCGCCACGGCCGATGCCTGCACCTCAGGCACGCCTTGTAAGCGCTGGTTAGACGCTGGAAATGCCGCAAAGTTAGGTGCGCCGATGCCCGTGCCTTCGATAATATCAGGGCGCGAATCGTCAAATAAATCCGCAATTTGCCGCGTATCTTGAAAAGCCGCGGAATTATCATAATGTGCATCAAGATAGCTCGCCGCAAGTGTCATCCAAAAGCCGTGTTCATTGCGGTAATTCCATTGAGCTTCGACCCCCTCCGTGGCAATACCACTATTGGAACCATCTCGGTTACGCAAGCTGCGCGTTTGATCAAATACCACCACATCGGTATACCAGCGACTGTTGACTGGTGCTATTTTGATGCCGAGTTCGTACAACGTATTTTCGGTGGCGAAATTCTGTGAATCGATGACTTGGTTGGCATTCAATACGGTACCGCCCGCCATTGAATTTGAGGTCGAATCACTCTCGTACGCCGATGCATAGACCATCACCGCACTCGACAGTTGATACTGAGACGACACACTCACCGCACTTAACCAATCGCTATAACTGTCTTCTGCAGCATCAAAGCCCGCAGGTGGTAACGGATCTTTGGCGGTAACATCATAATAATCGATACGCGCGCCCGCAGTAAGTTGCCACCGATCGGTCAGTGCCAGCTCATGCTGCCCAAACAATCCCCATTGTTGACTTAACGAATCGGTCGTGTCCGACAGAATATAGTCACCAATGCCATCGCCATCATTGTCGTAATTGGTTCCTGGTGAAACGAACAGACCTGGACGCAATTGAACGAGCTGAGCTTGCTGCGCCGCAGTTAATGGAATGCGTCGGTTCGCAATCGGTCCAGTTAAGTCGGATGGGAGGTCAGCTTCGGTACTGAACTGACTGTATCCCAGAACGTCATTCACCCGTACATTAATACCTAAAATAGTGTGATCATTGATATGCAATTCAGCGCGGTTCTCAAAGGTATGCGCGCCATCGATGATTTCGACAAAGCTATTTTGGTTTATCCCCTCACGCTCTAGGTATTGATAGTAAGTACGGTTCACAAAGGTCAGCGTGTCAGACCACTGCTGCTGAAAAGTCGAGTGCAATAACGTTGTTTTAGCGGTGTTAATGTCTGCGGGATCGGTCAACACACGACTGCGATCAATCTCCACTTGTCCGGTCGGACTCACCACGGCAAAGGCGCCTGGCACCGTTGAGCCATTGGATTGCACACCCTGCCCGGTAATATACAGATTATCGTCAATCAACGCCTGCGTTGGCCGGTTAATACCGGCATTGTCTGTCCACTCGACATCATAGTACTCAAGCCCAATATCCCATTCAGTACGGCTATTGGGGCTATACCGATAAGCGACAAACACATCGTCGCTGCGGGTCGAGGTAAAATCGTAAAAACTGTCTTGGTCAACGAATTCAGCGCTGACCCGCAGGGCATGTTTGTCTCGTTTAAGTACCGCATTATGGTCCAACTGCAGTCGATACTGACTCCATTGACCCCACTCGCCACGCACGCGCGAGCGTTCATCATCCGTCATCGCCTTTTTCGGCAGCAGATTGACAAAGCCTCCAACGCGTTGCGTCGTCCCAAGCATCACCGGGGGCGCGCCCTTCACCACGGCGATGCCTTCGATACTATTAAAAGACATCGGTACGCCTAAACCATTATTGCCCGCTTGGCGCCGCATGCCCGCCTCAAACAGCTCACCCAACTGACCCCGCATACTCGGCAGAGACGGATTGCCAAAGCCTGCTGCGGCAAAACTGTTGGGGGCAAACCGAGCGATATCATGCAGGTCATTAATCGCGGCTTGATCCATCAGCGAACGCGATATCATCGTCGCTGAGCGCGGGATTTCCTGCAGTGCATCCGATAGCCCAAATAGCCCTTCGACAGGCTCCTCACTCGGCAAAACGAGGGTTTCGCCTTTACCTATTACTTCGATAACTTCGATAGGCTCTTGTGCCAGCGCTGCCACAGGACACAGCATCAACCAAGCGTACTTCATAGTGGAAGTTCCTTGTTATAGCTTGCTTAAGAACGAACGAATACGCTCTGCATTCTTACCCACATCGCTACGACCGACGCGTGATTTACTGCGAATATCGAGCAGTGTTTCATCATTTTGTGTTTGAATACGAATCACCACGTCGTCTTTAAAACCAAACCAAGTGGTGGTTGCAGTCGCTTCGATACGGTGCTGTTCATCCGACGTGTCGATAATTTCCCAGCCCATGTTTTCAGCAACGCTCAGCGCTTTTTGATAGAGTTCATCTGGAGACTTCGGTGACACATAAGTGGTGATATCTGGGTACGCTTCTTTTTGCTGTTTGGCCGTTTCCTCACCCGCATATTCAACGGGGTTCGGCGCATCAGCTCGTAACGGTGCAATAGCCACAAACTCGGGTGGGTTAACCGTATCTGTTGAGATATCGTGAATCGCTGGGACCGAGGTTGCCGTCTGATATTGTGCATAGGGTAAATAAAACGCAATAAACGAAGCGACAATGGCTAAAACACTCAGCCCCGCGCGGGCACCCTTAGGTCGGCGTACGAACAACGCAATAATATTCAGAACACCGGCACCGATGGCGAGATAAACGGCCCAACGCAGTAACGTAAATGCGCCACCTAACGTGAGCCATTCGAGTTGGTAAAGCGGACCGGACAACCCAATTAAAACAACAGAGAGTAAACCGAGGAAAATCAAAATAGAGTGCAACGCTTTCATAGTCTGTCCTGAACAAATTATTGTTTTATAAGATATTAGACTACGAAAGCGCGGTTAAGCCAGATCAACGTATAATGGGTTGTGTATTAGGTTCGTCCAAACGCTCAATAATTGCACTCGGGATATAAACCGAGCCTACACTGACAACATGCTTATTGTTGATGTCGACTAAGCGTGCATTGGCCAGAACGCCATCACGATAGTGACTGTAGGTGCCGACCACCACATGCGTGATAGGTAAAATTTCATCGATCTCAAGGTAATCTCGCGTTAGCGCAAAATCGCCCTGCGGGGTGACACGAATAAACTCTGTGGTTTTAAAATCAATAATTGGTAAGTGACGAAATGCCAGTTCACCACGCAGTTGCTCAGACATGACCTGAGCAAAAGGCGTCGCTTTATTGTAGGCGGACTGCACGCCGACAAAATCGCTGACTGCAATATGGGTTTTTGCCAAATCAATCTGGCTATTACTCACCAATTGTTCAGCGAGCTGCCGACTAAAACTATTCGTTGGCGCAGGCGCAGCGCTACCACTACCGAACTCCGCTTTTGCTTCTGGCTTAGGAAGCACCGTACAGCTTGCCAGCGCAAATGTCATGGCAACCATTAATAATAAGCGCATCATTTTCTCCTAACGACTTCTTTGTAGGTGCCCATTGACTATCTCTGCACCCTTATTTGTCCAATACAAGTGTTTGGGCACATAATGGTTTGCCGCCGCTAAAACGGACTGAGAACGACGATCTAACACACGGATACTAAGCATCACACCATCTTCCTCGCGGCTCATTGTACCAACCAAAACCCAGTCTAATTGGGGATGAAGATTCAGTTTTTCTTTATCATTAGTCAACATGGTGGAACCAGCAGACGTCATCGTCACACCATTTTGTGCACGAAAGTCGATAAGCTGGACGTTACGTTCGGCAAGATGGCTGTATAGCAGTTCACTTAATTCATGGCTCACCGCGTAAAGTGCATTTTCGGGAGTCGGTAGCGCTAAAGTATCCGACATCACCCAACGTGTGATCCCGAGTTGCGCATAACCTTGGTGACCCTGATGCTTGTTCAACTGCAGCACAAGTTGCTGTGACAACCTATCGGCAATTTCATCATATGGGCTAATTGAATGCGCTTGCACTGGCACCGCCAACAAGCCGAATAGAATAACCAATATACGCATAGGGTGTCTCTTTATTAAACGTGATATCACCCTATCGGCTTGTGGCAGAAAAAATTTAGTGTTTTAGGTGGTAGACACAATGCCTAAGCTTCGAAAGATACTCTCGCGATAAGACTGACCGATGCGCACCTCGTCACCATTGCTGAGCACCAGTAATGTGAGCCGACCCAGTTCACTGGTGATTTCTCTAACGTGGTTTAAATTGACGATCACACTGCGGTGAGCGCGCTGAAACTGTGCAGCACGAAGTGTTTCAGCAACGTTTTTCATGGTATCGCGATGAAGCAGACGTTCTTGCGATGTATGCACCTCAACGTAATTGGCAGCCCCTTTGATACAAATAATATCGGTCAGGGGAATAAAAACAATTTTACCTACCATCCTCACGGGAAATACGTTATCCATCTTACGCCAGCATCCATCAGGCTCATAAAGGTTTAACTCATGATGGTATGGCACCCAGTTCAAGATGGGATATTTTGTGACTAACACGACACCTTATACCTCAAACACTACATTTTAAGAGATATATAATGGTGTATGTGAGCCCTTTATTCTGTAATACAAAAACAAAAAAAGCCCTCCGAAGGAGGGCTTTTGAACATATCGATTCGTTGATTAGAAACGATAGTTAATACCAGCTGTGATACGACGTCCGCGTAGGTCGTAGTATGCACCTTGGTCATATGCAAACGGAGTTTGCGGTGGGATACGGTCAAACATGTTCTGGATGCCCGCACGCACTTGTAGACCTGAAGTAATATCGTAACGAGCAGTCAAACCCCAAGTGGTGTATGACGGAATCTCGTTGTAGTTATTAACTTCTGGATCCCAATCGCGATCCGCAACTGTTGCATGACGGTAGTTACCGATCAACACAGCAGAGAAGTCACCAATTTTATAATCAGTGATGAAACGACCTTTCCAACGTGGGCGAGATTGCTCACCAGTTAGCACTTGAAGGTCTTCTTCAAAGCCGGTGCTGTTGAATTGACGCTTGTCTAAGTAGGTAGAGATAACACGGAAGTTAAATGCACCAAACTCAGTGTCAAAACCGTAAGCCGCTTCGATATCTACACCGGTAGTTTCACTTGATGCAGAGTTAACTGGTTTTTCGAAATAGTTAACGATTTCGAAGTTGTTCGGATCACGTTCGATTAATGGGCAGAATGCGTTGTCTAAAGTAGACGCTTGATAGCAGTACTGCACAACCTGAGGACCAGAGAAGTACTGGATCATGTTTTCCATATCGAATGACCAGTAGTCAACTGTAAGACTCAAGTCATCAACAAATGAAGGCGTCCAAACAACACCAACAGTGATGTCTTTTGCAACTTCGTTGACCAAGTCTTCGTTACCTACGATGAAGCCAGGCTGAGTAACACCTTTCCACTCATCAGATGGTTCGAAATCTTCTGGAATACCTTGCGCACGACAGTTTGCGATAATGTTGTCCTGATATTTTGGATTCGCATTATCGATGTTGCTTTGTGAACATGGATCAGAAAGGCTACGGAACGTTTGTCCTGGAGGCGCGTACAACTCAGAGATGTTAGGCGCACGAACTGATTTTGAACGGTTCAAACGAACACGGAAGTCGTCGTTTAACGCGTAGTTCAAACCAATTTTCCATGCATCATCAGTACCAGAAGTCGAGTAGTCCATGTAGCGATATGCAGTTTCTAACGTCAATGACTGAACGTATTCCATATCAGCTAACAATGGGATTGAGAACTCAGCAGAAGCTTCTGACACATCGAACTCACCCGATAACGGCTGAGACTGGTTGTTAAACAACAAGCCTGCACGCATTGCTGGATCAGGCAATGTTTCAGAACGCTCTTCACGGTACTCAGCACTGAATGCTGCTGCGATTGGACCTGCCGGCAACATGAACATATCACCCGTTACCGTTGCACCAAATACAGTTTGACCGATTTCAGCTTCACGGATAGCGTCGGTTGCAACGTAGTCATAAGCTTCTTGGCTATACTGGTTGCGACCAAAGATGTTCAAAGGCAAACAGCCATTTGCACGTGCGATTTCGTCACGACAAACAATTTCACCATCGACTTCTACAGCGTCGATTGCATCGTAGAAACGCTGTTCAAACATTTCGCCGTACCAACGGGTATCTGCTTGTACTTCGCCCACTGTTGCATATGCGTTGTAGAACCAAGTGTCTGTTAATGAACCTTCAAGGCCTAGAGCGATACGTGAAGTCGTACGATCTTGGCTGTACTGACGGTTACCGAAGTCCTGTGCTAGGTAATAACCACCAATAACACCGCCTGCAGCATTGATCTCGTCTTGTGCTTCTTGCGGTAAGAACGGGTTATCAGCATACAGTGGTAAGCCACCGAAGAATGCAGGTGAACTCTCACCGTAAGCTTGGCTGTTTGCCCAGTTTACTTCCATCGTTAACGCGTGGTCACGGTTAATATCGTAGTTGACGATAGTCGAGAAGTTGACTCGGTCAAGCGGTGTTCTCAAGTAACCGTTTTCGATGAAGCTATAGCCATCACCTTCACCAATATAGTAGTTGGTGTTAGTTGTTCCAGGAGGACCTGCTGGTAATACTTCACCTTCTTCGAATGGACGTAATTGACCATCGTTAGAGAAAGTATAGTGACCAGTTGGACCAAAGAAGTCTACGGTACGGCTATAGAAGCGCAGTGATTGAGGTGCATACGCATAAACAACACGTGCTGGGATACCATCGGTGTTATCGACGTTTTCTGGGTTTGCAATGGTAACAGGACCATTTACATACCAATCACGGTCACTACCTTTGATTTGCTTCTGACGAGCCCAGCTCAGGTTAGTGATAAACGTTGCTTTACCTTCTTCTGAACCGAAAGTAAATGAAGCGAACTCATCTTCGCCACCGCTTTGAGTCGGTTGGCTAGTAGAAACATCTAGCTCGATACCGTCAAACGATTTCTTAGTGATGATGTTAACAACACCAGCGACTGCGTCAGAACCGTAAACGGCCGATGCACCACCCGTGGTGATCTCGATACGCTCGATCATCGCAGTTGGGATGTTGTTTAAGTCAACTGCAGAAGAACCTGGTGAACCACCGATGAAACGGCGACCATTCACAAGTACTAGCGTACGCTCACTACCTAAGCCACGTAAGTCAGTGTTGTTCAAACCACTGGCGAAGATGGTGTTGTTACTGGTTTCTGGCGAGATACCTACACTTGATGAAGGTAAGTCATTCAACAAGTCAGCTACGTTGTTAACACCCGCGTCAATTAGCGAGTCGCCTGAGATAACTGTTACAGGCGTCGGTGCTAATTCGCCGATACGTTTGATACGAGAACCTGTAACCTCAATGCGCTCTACATCTTCTGCATTTTGGTTTTCAGTGTTGCTCGATTGGTCTTGTGCTAAAGCAGGCACTGCGATAAACGCAGAACTTACACCTGCCATTAGAATCGTTCTGATAGAACGAGCCAATAATGACTGTTCGTTCATGTTCAGTCTCCCCGAATAATTTATTATTATTACGACAAAATAACTTTATTTATATAGTCGTTATTCAACGCAGCCCTTTGCTAGACTGCGCTCAAAGAGAAGAAGAACATATTTTTAATAACAAGGCAACCTTTTTATAACACTTGGGCTACAAAAGATCGTTATTTGATCGCTTGCAGGCAATAGCCTACAACACCGGTCTCTGGGAACTCAACATCCTGTACTACAACGCGCTTATAGCCCGCTTGTTCCGCTAGCTTCATAAGCTGATCCGCAGATTTTACCTGTGCTACCGCATCAACCATGGTACTCAACTGTTGATGATGCAGCTTCAGATTAGTGAGGTAGTCATTGTATACCTGCCGTGCCTCAAGCTTTTTACCTTTTGAGGCGGCTTGTAAAATATGTCGTACAGCGGGTACGAAGTTACTGCGCCCAAATGCCGGATTTTTGCGATAAGTGTGTGCCAGTTCATCCAGCTTACGTTGCGATAACGCTGCCTGTTTACCGAGCGGCTTACCCCGCGCTTCTAAAATCGCTGTATATAAAGAGAAAACGTGCTTCTCTAAATGACGGATGAGCGGCGGCATTACTTCAAAAATAGCCTTGTTATTTCGAACTAACGAGGACTCAGGTGAATGGACGAGCGCAACTAACGCGCCATCTTTTTTAAGTTGCCCGTGTAAATGCTTTAACCCCTCGCTCAGCGGCCCATACTCAAGACCAAAATGCGACACGACGGTACCGATCTTCTTGTTACCGGTTAGCTTAAACGTTTCGTAAGGCGTGCGCTCACGAATATCGAGTGCAGGATTAATCGGCTTCAACGCCGCTTTATCAACGCCAATGAAAGTCCATTTCGACTTATTCTTTTCCTCTTTATATTCATTAAGCCATTGCAGCACGATCCCGTTACCACAACCCACATCAACGATAGGTGATTTAGGTTCAAACTCTTCCATACGCTCACGCCAAAACTTGCGCATCTGGTAACGTTGCAACGAGGTATTCTTGTTTAAATAACTTGCTTCTGCACCCGAGCGCCAATAACTATCCCACGCGTTGGGTTGTTGTTGAGTGTTCTTATTCATATACTGCTCTTGTGGTTATGGTTTTAAACGAACATCCCTATCATACCCCGATAATCACGCATAAAAAAAGACTCCCGAAGGAGCCTTTTTTAAAACAATCCGTTCGATTAGAACTTGATTTGATAACCCGCTACGAATTCACGACCAATATGGCCACGAACGTATAGCTCTGGGTTAGTGTATTCACCGCTGCTGTTAAGCACTGGTTCTTCATCAAACAGGTTACGCACGCCAAGTGTCGCCTTACCATACTGACCTAAGTTGTATGAGAAAGTAACGTTGTGGTACGTCGTAGACTCAAGCTCGCCAACAAAGTTGTAGTTGAAGCACTGAGAATCACCACATGAGGTGTCAAGTACGTCAGTCTCACCTGTTGAGTCGATGTAGTCTGATGTCCAAGTCACGTTGAAGTCGTTGATTGCGTATTGCAACATCAACTGTGAACGTAACTCAGGTGCACCTGAAGAACCCGCCATATCTTGGCTTGGACCGCCGAAGTATACATCTTCTTCAACTTCCATCATGTACGTAGTACCGAAGGTCGCGTTGAATAAGCCAGCACCGAGTGGGTACTCAGCCGCTACTTCAAAATCGAACCCTTTACGTGCCAAAATCGCGCCGTTTTCTGTGCGCGTGTACACATCACCATCAATTGAACCATTTGCACGACGTTGTAGGTCGAATGCAGGGTTAGCCGCCAAGAACGAGTCCAAGTTGCCGCCAAGTTCGATGTTAATCAAGTCTTGTACAGTCACATCAGAGATTACGTTCTCAACTTGTAGGTCGAAGTAATCAAGGCGGAAGTCCCAGTTCTCAAGACCTGAGTATACGATACCCGCGTTGATGTATTCTGACTCTTCTGGACCTAGGTTACGGTTGCTCTGTACCTGGTTATCAATCTGAATCTCAGGGCACTCGGTTAACGCAACGCCGGCAGTTTGACATGCAACATAATCATACGCGTAAGTTGCTGAGTACTGATCTTGTGCAGACAGCTCTTCTAATGAAGGTGCACGGAAGCCTTCGCTGTATGATGCACGGATCAATAAGTCATCCATTGGACGGTATTCAGCTTTCAGGCTGCTGGTCGTTGCAGTTCCGAAGTCACTGTAATCGTCATAACGGAAAGCTGCGCTTACAGTTAAGTCATACGTGAACGGCATCGCTACTTCGTAGAAGTATGCTTGTACGTTGCGATCTTCTGCTGCTGAGTTACCCGCACCGCCGCCAACTAAACCGGCTTCAGACTGCGCATCGTAGCTGTTTTCGAACACTTGGTCATACATTTCCCAACCGACATAGTGAGAAACCATACCACCGGCCAACTCGCCTGCATTAAAGCCGAAGCCCGCATAATAGTGATCGAAAATCGTTTTGCCTTCGGTCAAGGTAGTGATACCGATCTTGTCAGAGTTTTCTGCAGAGAACGGGTCCTCACCTTCAGCGGCTAACCAGTTCAACGCTGAATTGCTCAAGTAATCACGACCGACGGTTTTGTAATCCATCTCTGCACGCTGGTAGTAAACTTCCCAGTCGATGTTGTCGAGTGCAAAACCACGGAAACCAACCACGTAATCCTGTTGATAGTCATCAACATAACCGTCACGGTTACCTACGGGGTACCAACGGAAGTAGCCGACTTCTAGCTCTTCGTCATATGGGTTGTGTGAAGCGTCTGCTGGAATATTTTCCCAAGGCGCTGCTGCGGGTGCATAACGACCAAATGAGCTGTTCTTAGCGAACAAACCACGCATGTACATTTCGATGTCATCAGTAATCTTGTAGTTACCGTTCACCATCAAAGAGTTACGATCGGTCGATGCCATGTTCGTTGATACGCCTGCGAACGCGTAACCACACACAGTACCGCCGCCAACGCCGCCGAATGATGTACCTTGGTCAAGTACACCGACGAAACCTTCAACATTGTTTGCCAGATCACCACAAAGAGGTGACGCTTCATAGTTACCTTGAGGGTTTACAAGCGTCGCACCGTAGTAAGAGATACCGATGGTCTCGTCATAGATCGAGATCAAGCCGTCGCCGTTCTCGTCGTTCATTTGTGGTGCAGTGTACGGACGGTCACGGTCATAAATGGCATCACGCGTTTGATGCTCAAACACCATGGTCAAGTTACCGCGTTCAGACGAAGTACCCGCAGTAATGCTGAAGCTCTCGTTATCGCCGCCTTCAGCTTCTGGACGACCGACTTGCGTATTAACTGCTACGCCTTCGAAATCGTCTTTCAAAATAATGTTTACAACACCCGCTACAGCGTCAGAACCGTATACCGCAGAAGCACCATCTTTTAGTACTTCGATACGCTCGACAGCGGCCATTGGAATGGTGCTTAAGTTTGCAGAAGAGCCACCTAATGAAGGTGAACCTGCAACACGCTTACCATCTAAAAGTACCAAAGTACGGCTAGCGCCTACACCTAAAAGGTTTACGGTAGATTGCGATTGTGCGCTGCTACCTGAACTTGGTACGAACGAACCAAATGAGTTCGACGTTAAGTTACGCAATGCGTCTGATACAGACAAACGGCCTTGGTCAGACAATTGTTCTGCTGAAATCACTTCGACAGGTGAAGCACTCTCGAGGTCTGAGCGCTTGATACGTGAACCTGTTACTTGAATTTTTTCGATGTTGCTTGATGATGCTTGAGCATCAACGTTGTCCTGAGCTACAGCGACTGCAGGTGCAGCTAAACTGCCCGCCACAGCGAGAGCGGTAAGGCTCTTGCGGAAGGTACTGTTAGTCATGTTTTTACTCCCTGGTGTATGTTCTTATTCTGTCATGAACTAAGTTCGCGACTTGAACTAGAGGGCATCGCTAAGTTGAGGTCTTAGAAATACCGAGCAAGACTTTTAACGCTAGCAGAAGGGAAATTCAACTAAATGACTATAAATAGTGTGCTGTTTGGCTACTTTTTGGTCTGAATGTCTACTTGTTGGTCTAATGTTTAATTTTATATTAACAGCTGTTTAAAAGATGTAAAAAAGGCAGCCCGAAGGCTGCCTTTTAATGTTAGTTGTTGCTTAATTTTAACTTACATGAACTGGTAAGAGACACTCGCGAATACATAACGACCTAACGCATCGAAGTAACCAGGATAGGTGTTACCGTTACTACCCGGTGCGCCTGTTAAGTACGGAGGATCGTTCTCAAGTACGTTGTTCACACCCACGCTCACTGTGGTGTTCTCGCCCCAGCGATAACGAGCAGTCAAGTCAAGGTAGCTTTCAGCATCAATGTCTTGAGCGCCGCCATCCAACTGCTGTGTCTCGCCAAGGTAACGCCAGTTAGCTGATACAGCTAAGCCGTCGTTATTTTCCCACGTTGCCCGTAGGTTATGCTGCCACTCTGGGTTTGGAGAACCACAGACGCCGCCCCAGTAACCCGCACACTCGTATACACGAAGACCTACGACAGGTTGTGTGTCGAACTTAGTGAAGTAAGTACCCACCAAGTTAAACTTCAATTTACCGAAGTCATCATCAAAACGAATCGTGTAACTCGAGTTGATGTCGAAACCAGAACGTTGCTCGAAACCAATGTTAACGTTAGTGGCTACGATGTTGTCTTCGCCTAACCAAAGTGAACCTGTTTGCGAACCACGGTTGATTAAGTCACAGAACTGAGCATCGCCGGTGTCTAAACACAGGTCCAATGTGGTCTCAGCAGCAACAATACCAATCGCATCTTCAACCTTGATATCGAAGTAGTCAACTGATACGTCGAAGTCGCCATCCATTGTACGATAAACAAAACCTGCCGAAACAGTATCTGAGGTTTCTGGCTCAAGGTTCGGGTTACCACCAAAGATCGCATTGTACTGGTTAGCCGGGCTTTGTGGAATGCTGCCATACTGCGCTGATGTTACGCCAGTGCGCTGACATTGTTCCAATGTCGCCTCTGGGCTAGCTCCTGCACAAGGATCCGAGTCCATATCATACAAACCTAGCGATTGTGCTTGATACAATTCGCGAATGTTTGCGTGACGCGCTGAACGTTGGAAACTACCCCGTACTTTCCACGTTTCGTTAATATCCCAACCTAGCGCTAACTTGTATGTATCGGTTTCTTTAGCAGTTGAGTACTCAGAATAACGATAACCTAAGTCCATCGTTAATGTATCTGCCCAGTCAGCACCTTCTACTAAGTAGATTTTTGCTTCTGAGAAGATCTCGTCAACGCTTAAGCTACCTGATACACCGATCGTAGGACCACCTTGGCCAGCACCGTCACCCGAGGTAAAGCCACTATCCGGTTGGAAAATAAGCTCTTCAGTACGAGTGGTTGCACCGATAAGAAGTTCAACGCCGCCAACGGCCCAAGGACTGCGAACGCCGTAATCACCTAAGTTACCAATTGCGTAAGCAGTATATTCGCGCAGATTAGTCTCACCATTTGCGTATAGCGGAAGTGTTAGATAATCCAACGCATCTTGAGTGATGTTAGGAGCGAAAATATTCCACGGTACACAGTTTGGATCAACACCGCTCAGAGCAGCAGTACACACAGCTTCACCAGTATCTGGATCGGTAGTGACATTCAAGGCACGACCAATGTTATTGATACTTAAGTCGTTTAGGTAGGTTGAACTTAGCGTTACGTTACCGAAGTTAGCGGATACGTCGTAACTCCAAGTGTCATTTAGGTAACCGCGGATACCAAACACACCGCGATAAGACAAGTGTTGGATATCGTTCTGACGTGGACCACCTTCGACGTTACGTTTACCGATATAAACGCCTTCCCACACATTCGGATCGCCCGATGCGCCAGCAGGACCACCAGGACCACAGATAACACCCGCTTGTTGTTCAGACAAGAATGGGTTGTCACAGCTTAAGTCAACCTGCGGGAAGAACGCACCTGATTCTGCAATCTGAGATACGCTGCGGTCTTTAACAAAACCAACTTCACCAAAAAACTCCATGTTTTTGTTGATTTCATAGTGACCGAATGCACCTAAAGTGACACGTTCATCTGGACGTTGGAAATAGTTACGTGGACCAAAGTTATACAAGCGGCCATCATACTCTTGGAAAGTACCTTGATCGATGTAGTAGTCGTAATCGACGAAGTCCGTTAATCGACCATCTGGAATGGTGCCTGAACCACCGCACGAGTAAGAACCAGGGCCACCGGCGAGTGAACAGATACTGTAATCACGGTTATCTTGCGTAATCGCTTTAATATCACGATAGGTCGCATAACCTGTTAGGTTACCTTTACCATCATCAGCGTTCACACCCCAGATGATAGAGAAGTCATTCATGTGACCGTCACGACCTGAGCCTGGTGCCAAGTCGAAAGAGGCATCACGCGCAGCTTGCGCCACGTCGTTCTCATTTGGATTATTGTATTGATAGAAGCTGTGTTGATAATCGAGCTTCACCCCTTCAAAGTCATCTTTCATGATGAAGTTAACAACACCCGCGACGGCATCAGAACCATAAGTCGCAGATGCACCACCTGTGAGTAGTTCTACGTTTTCGACTAATGCGCCTGGAATTTGGTTCAAGTCAGGTGCGATCGCGCCTTGTAACGGAGAACCCATTACCAAGCGACGACCATTCATCAATACCAAGGTACGGTTTGAGCCTAGGCCACGCAATGAAATGGTTGCCGTACCCGTTGCACCGTTTGAATCGGTTGAAGTTTGACCTGGGAATACTTGTGGTAAGTCGTTCACCAAGTCTTCGGTACGCACGTTACCCGAAAATTCAAATTCTTCAGAGGTAACCTGAGAAATGGGACTCGAGCTCACAACGTTTGACGACTGTGGAATACGAGAACCTGTTACCTGAATGCGCTCGGCTACTTCTTCTGCTTGTTGATCATCAGAAGCAGGATCTTGCTGGTCCTGCGCCAAAGCAGGCATGCTAAATACACCTGCAATGGTTGCAGCCAACAAACTTTTGCGAAAAGTTGTGCTTTTCATGAGTTGAAACTCCCCGGAACTTTATTGTTTTTTACCTCAAAATATGTTTGAGGCAATTTGAATCTAGCAAGAAGTTATTTTTATGTAAACACTTTGTTGCACATATGTAATTAAATTTATTTTAGAGTCTTTGACACAAAACTGTTTTTCTGAGTGTTAAGGGGAGGGATTACGTGGGAAATAGAAACAAAAAAAATCCGCGACTGGTTTCCCAGCCGCGGATTTTGTGTGTTATGTAAATTTAGATTAGAAGCGAGCTTCGAAACCTAAACGAACATAACGTGGAGTCTGCCATGAGTATGCAGCACCGTACCATTGGTTACGGTTACCTTCAGTTACTTCATAGTGCTCGTTCAATGAAGTAGGCTCTTGAGTATTCAACACGTTGAACACGTCAAGTGATGCCTTCATATCAACACCACCAGCAGTGAAGTTGTATGCGACAGATGCATCAACGTTGAAGGTCCAAGGCGTACGACCTACCGTACCACGCGGTACGCGATCATACGTACATTCGCCTGTTGCATCGTCACAATCCGCGATGTAGAACGTGTCACCGTAGCTACCGTAGATGTTTGGATTTTTGTCTGGGTAACCTTGACCGAACGCTGACAATGGACGACCACTTGACAAGGTGCTGTTGAAACCAACAGTCCAGTTTTCGTCGATGTCATAGCTTCCGAACAATTTGAATACGTGGCGACGGTCGTTTGCTTGGTAACCTTGTGCGCCATCCATCAATGCTGGGAAGTCAAAGTCCTGAGTAATACCTGGATCCGCTTGGTCGATATCAGACTTAACGGCACCTTCGAAGTTACCAGTACTACGTGACCAAGTGTAGATGAAGTTCATACGGAAGTTATCAGTATTATACTTCAACTCAGTTTGCCATGCTAAGTACTCGTTGTTCGCTTCAGGCATTTGGATAGTTGTATCGTTTGGATGCGTAGTCAAAGAACCTTCATCAGGTTGACCGTCATACAACGGCAACTTGCTTTCGTCTAGTTGCTCGCCATCCCAATAGTAACCATCTTTGAACCATGAAGAATCTTCACCTGGGTTGATCAATACGCAGTATGGATATGCGTAGATACCACAGTAGTCATCCAATGCGCTGGTCACATCGCGGTAAGTACCACGTAGTGAGAATGCAAGGTCATCATTGATAGATTGCTCAAAACCGATAATGAATTCTTCACGTGCAAACGGGTCCGCTTCTTGTGATTGGAATACTGGTTTTGAAGGAACAACAGAAACCGAGCTCACAGTTTGGCTGTTGCCAGCTGAACCGTTAACAGGGTCAAGACCTTGTGGAACACCACTGTTTGGATCGATGCTATCGAAGTAGTAATACGTAGTTGTATCACTTACGCCCGATGCAGCACGGTAGATGGTGTTGTTAGGTACTGGTAGGTAGTATTCACCCCAAGTTGCGTACAACTTAGTTTCGCCTGTGCCAAATACATCCCAGCTTGCGCCTAAACGTGGAGCCCAATCTGTATCAAAAGAGTACAAGATTTGGTCAGTAGTACCTGAACCTTCAAACTTGTCTTTACGAAGACCAATGTTCAAACGGACGTTATCAGTAACGCGCCATTCGTCTTCGATGTAGTATGCAGAAAGTTCTGAACCGAACTGACCACCACCTTCGAAGATACGGTCTGAAACGTAGTCAATCGGGCCGCCGCTGTTATTGGTGAACAACACGCCGCTGTCGCCTTGAACAGAACCGCCGTTCTCAAGTGTTGCGTATTCCCAGCTGTGACCACCGATAGGACGAGTGATGTTGGTAGAATCACGCTCTTGATAATCGTAACCTGCGCGGATTGTGTGATCACCCCAATAGTACTCGATATCTAAACGATACTGAGTGTTTTTATCGAAGTTTTCACCGATAGAACCACCAGGACCACATGATACCGCAGGGTCAGCAACGTCACGTGTATCGATTACAGTAGAACATTCAGTG
>CETM01088173.1_pt1 | contig 20072 bp, 21 predicted proteins | sample 361451 | NCBI WGS metagenome assembly CETM01 (sample SAMEA2622690, study PRJEB7988) | marine metagenome | isolation source: saline water (ENVO:00002010), including
GGCTGTTAGCAACCCCACTGCCTATATGGAAATTTTTCTTCTGTGAAATACTCGCCCACCTAGTGCTAGTACTGGTCCAAACAACCATAATATTAGCTGTTGGGTCATTCGTCTTTGATGCAAACATATACGGAAACCTATTGTATATCTACATAATTGTAGTTATTGGCACAATAGTATTTATAAATATAGGGTTTATATTATCCGCTTGGGCAAACTCTCCGGCTGCTGGCTCTGGACTCGGAAATGCTGTGATATTTCCTATGATCTTTTTATCTGGAACTTTCTTTCCTGCTGAATACTTACCTTGGCCATTACCCTTGTTATCTGCCATAATGCCTCTGACTCCTATGCTAAATGGGCTACGAGAAGTAGCACTAAGCCAGATGTCGCTAGTAGATATTTGGCCATCCCTTTTGATTCTTCTGGTTTGGATCATTTTAAGCGGGGTAATAGCTAATCGTGTATTTAAATTCAATTAACATACGCCGGCGTATCTCCATAACAATACTTACATTAACCACATTTGTCCTACTGTCTTGCTCAGATCCATCAGAAACAGAAAACGATAAATTAATACGAGGGAGAGTGATATCGGTGGTGGCTAAATCAATATCAGATGTTCAAACTTTCAAAATCCAATCTCCAACGGGCGAAATTTATTCTTTTCAAGTAAACGGGTTTATAGGATTTACCCCATCTCACATAAAAGAACACCAAGTAACAGGATCTCCTGTTACGGTCCGTTATATCAGCAGCAATAATGTTTTGATTGCCACTAAAATAACTGACTAATTTACGACTGCTTCTATAGCACTAATAATTTCTGCTTCGGTCGCAAAAATCTCAAATTTCGCAGACAATAAACCATTTCGGTCTACAACGAAAACCCATGGCTCAGTTACTAGTCCCCATTCCTTCACTGCTTCCACTTGTTGTCCAGAAAACCTCCCTTGTGACAGCAACGCTTTTGGATTTTCAAAAACCTCAACATGAATAAAATCGAGTCGTTTCTCGTACTTCATCTTTATATTAGACACCATATCAACAATAGGGCCACAAACCTGGCTCACACACAAAGCAGGAGTAGCAAAAACTATCACTGTAGGTTTACCGTTAATCACAGCTTCATCTATAGATACCTGATATAAATCCGGATCCGGATTTATATCAGTAGATATCCTCTCCAGTTCTGCCAGAGTATCTCCTGTTAGAGTCAAACTCTTGGGAACTTCATTACCTATGGCAACCACTGGAGATTCATCAGCAACAACAATCGCCGCTTTACTCCATAAATTCTCTTCTTCATAAGTAAAGCTTGCCACGAGTTCCCAATAATTAGGGTTTTGTTGTGTGCCTGATCCTGACACATCAAACCGCAAGTTCGTTATATACAAACCTTTACCTGCCCCTCCGGGAATACTCATCCAATATGCCGGAGCAGAGTCTTTAATTATGCCTTCTTGTTCATTGGGAGGATAAAATATAGCTTCTACCGTAACTTCTTTCGCAACAATGGCCTCTCCTTCAAAATTAAACAACGAGAAACCTATCCGATTCTGGCCCACTGTAACATCTGAGGTTGTAGCTACAATCATGCTTATTCCATTAATCTCCTGCATTGGAGGGTTCGCTGGAGTGCAAGCACCAACAACCAACCCCACGCAGATTAGCGTCAGGGAAAGCTTTATACCCATCAATTTACGAAGCTTGGTCAACCAATTCATGCACTGAGTCCTGAGATTCTATATTAGCTACAATTTCAATCATCTTATCTAACTTTGAAGTTGGCCAATCCATGGATTCAAATAATGGTTTTAATCGGTCACATTCAGTTTGAAAATTCCATTTCAATTCATCTCCTCCGTATTCTCCTTGATATTCAGTACCGTCTGTCATACGTATAGTAATCTTAGGAGCAAATGCTGGCCTGTCTTGGTGTCCTTCAATTGTCACGTTCCCCATTAATTTCAGCACTTGGTCCTCCCGTACATTACTAGTAACTTCCGGGTCCACTCGCTCTTTTAAAGGAGGATAATAACCATTTAGGCAAGTATATGCAGCAAAATAATGAGTGCTACCAACACCTGGTTTCGTTCTAGCGCTGCTAGGAAACGCAGGAGACGGGTAGGTCGTCTCTAACCAGTTCATATCCACATGTATAGCGTCTATATTGCTAGATTCGATATCATGCTCTCTCCTTATATCAGTCATTAATTCAATTACTGGATTATTGTATCCCGCGGTTGGATAAATCTTTGGAGTGATGTTCATTAATTCCCATTCCGAGCCCAACTGCTCAGTGATCGAACTTACCTCAACCTGGTTAGGGCCTGAGAAAACATAACTTAATGATCCTGTGTTATTGCCCACAAATGCATTGTAAAATCCAGCATCTCCTTCCAATGCCGTTTCTGATCCTTTAACACCTTCCTGTGAAAGCAACGCTGCCATAATGCCATTTCTTGTAGATAACGGCTCATGGAACATCATTTCTCTCCCGCCAGAACGAGGCCCTTCATTAGTTCCTCCTGTGAATGTGCAAGCTAACGCCATGCATGTGACCAATTGATCTTCAGTAAGGTTCAGAAGCATCCCTGTTGCAATAGCTGAGGCTATAGTTCCATAAACAGCGCTAGACCTAAATCCTCTTGCTTGCGTAGAAGGAATAAAATCGCTACCTATACGCGCTTGAATTTCATATGCGGATATCATGGACATTAATAATTCTTTCCCTGTGCTGTTTTCCAGTTCGGCACTAGCCAAAGCAGCCGGAATAACGCAAGGGCCCGGATGCAATAGCATCCTATAAGAATCGGATTGATTTGTGGCATGCATCAATTTACTGTTAACAAATGCGGCTCCAGATCGAGTAGATTTAGAGCCATCATACAAAATAGTAGCCCCTTGGCTTTGCGGCTCTTCTTTTTTTATTAAATGTATTGCATTCTTTCCGTGCTCAGTTCCGGCCCCAATAATAGAAACAACCATCGCGTGCAACAAAGAAGCTTTCATTTTGTCTATTACTTCATCAGGTAGTTGTTCATATCTCAAATTTTTAGCGAAACGACTAAATATACGAGTCAAAGAATCTGCCATAAGTTCCTCTCTTCTTTTGTTAAATTTCCTTAATTACCTTATAAAAAGCAAACCGTATCAAAGCCAGAATTAAAACGGCGATTAAAATATACACAAATACACTTATTTCCCAAGGTCTAGCTGCCATTCCAAGAGCGATACCTGCAGCAGGTGGGTGCTCTGTATCTGTTAAACCCATAGCTAATATCGTACCCCCAACCGCTGCAGCCATAATAAGGATATCAAAATATAATATTGAAGCATTAATCAATTCATAATTTATGAACATCAAAGCAAGAACGGAACCCACCATCAAACCACATCCATGTCCACCAACTATGGCTCTAAGCCTACCAGAAGGCGCTTTTGGATGTAAGAAAGCTGTTACAACAGTAGAACCTAACCCTGCTACTAATGCCGCATCAGCAACTGAATCTATAAAAAGCAATACGATCAACATAGCGGCCACTGCCAGAATAGACTGTGCTAAGTAGCGACCCCAATGCCCTTTTAAGTGGGGATTTACCAAATGAAATGAGCCCATTAGTATCTTTTAAACCTTCACTAATTTATACAGCTAAGCCTTTTTCCGTGAATACTGACCTAGCAACTCGTATGGCAGATCTTGTACTAAAGTATCCACCATACAACATCACCTGAATAAACACTTCCAATATTTCTGATGGCGTCATTCCTAATTTTAACGCTCCATCAATTCTTCTTCTAACCTGTCTGTCATAGACACCCACAGCAGACAGAGCAGCCAAACTACACATCGCTCTTTCTTTAGCACTGAGATGCGGTCGGGTATATATAGCACCCCAATGATATTCATTAACCAATCTCTCGATCTCTATTTCTGCATCGCTAGCATCATCATCCAAATATGCATCTATGTCTTGATAGTGTTCTTCATGTTTCGCCATTCCTTCTTGATGTAACTGTTCCACAGATTTGGAGGTGTCATACTCTGTGGTAGCTTCAAATTCCACACTGTTTGCTTCAAATATATCCCTAGTGAGCAATAAAGCATTTTCTACTTGAGGGATGCCAACATAGAAGGTTAATTGTATAAACACTTCCACAATTTGAGCTGGCGTTAACCCGACAGTTAACCCACGCTCTATATGTCTTCGCAGTAATAACATTTGTCCATTAGCCATTAATACTGATATCGTGCAAATACTTCGTTCTTTCAAATCTAACCCAGGCCGTGTCCAAATTTTCCCAAAGAGACACTCATCTATAATCCTACGAAGATCCGGAGCTAATTGGTCTGTGCCAGGTATAGAATTATGTCCTGGATTATTCCCTGCCAATTTCTTACGCATTTCCTGACCGGTCTGATATCTTTCTTCTAAAGAATCCACGTTATCTCCTTAATGAAACAATTAATTCTGATATATCGTATTGTATCAATTAAACTTCTAAATCTAATCAATTATTTCTAATAATTTGCTCAGAAAACCACGATATTTTTTCTAAAGTCTGAGACAAATCTGTGCTCCTCATATCAAATATAATATGAGACACTCCTAGATCCGAATATTCCCGTATATCCTCCAAAATCTCTTCATCAGAACCCGAAAACTTCCGTCTAGGCCCTCCACTAGATGCGTCATACAAAGGAGCTTTCATCGCTATATCAAGCTCAGAAGAGTCTCTTCCTACCGACTCAGAATATTCCCGCAAATATTGAAGTTCCGATGAAATTTGATGTGGCTCTAAAGGAGTGGCTGGAATTGCCCCTACGGGATGCCAGCCATCTCCCAAATTAACAGCTCTTCTGATAGCTGCTTTACTTTGTCCGCCTACCCAAATTTTAGGATGTGGTTTTTGAACAGGTTTGGGCAAAAAATGAATATTTGAAAATTTATAATAATTTCCATCATACTCAGGCGATTCTGAAGTCCATAATTCTTTAAATATCTTGAGGTATTCATTAGTCACTTTCCCTCTTTCCTTAAAAGGAGGAGAGGACATCACTTCAAATTCTTCTTCCATCCATCCAACTCCTACGCCCAAAATTAATCGGCCGTTAGAGAGCAAATCCATCGTAGCTAAAATTTTAGCTGTCAAAACAGGATTTCTATATGGAACAATCATCACGCTGGGAACAATTTTTATCTTAGCTGTGATAGCTGATAAATACGTAAGAAGAGTTAATTGTTCTAGGTATTCACCCGTATCTCCACCAGGAAACTCTCCCCCAACTGTATACGGATATGGAGAATCTATAGTCTTGGGTACGATGATGTGATCCCCAACGACCATACATTCAAAATTAGCAACATCTCCTGCTTTAGCGATTTCCGCTAATGGACCTGGCCTAGCTGTAGGTCCGTGATTTGGCAAATAGAATCCAAACTTCATATCATCCCTCTCATACACATATATTCTTGTTCACAATCTGATAATATAGAATATATCAATAGGAGGTACATTATGGAACAGTTAACATTAGCGGAGGCTGAAAGAGCCTTGCAAGCAGCTAAAGCTAAAGCAGAAGAGATGGGGGTTAAACTCGCTATCTCTGTAGTAGATGCCCGAGGAGATCTCAAATGCATGGTCTGGATGGACGGAGCACCTTGGAGATGTCCCGTATTCTCAAGAGGGAAAGCACGAGCCTCAGTATGTTATGGCGCCTCAAGCGCTGATCTCACTGAGCGGCTAAACACCCCTATCATGCAAGCAATTATGATCAAAGAAGGAGGAGAGATCATACCTGGACAGGGAGCTCTTCCTATATTCAAGAATGGGCAACTAGTAGGGGCTATTGGCGGCAGTGGAGGGTCTTCACAAGAAGACGAAGACGCCGTAAGAGCAGGAGTAGAAACTTTCCAATAAGATCCTTTCCGCTGGGGGAATAATCCCCCAGCGGCACCTTTATGAAAACATTATCTTTAATTATTTTACCTATCAGTCTTTTAGTTGCTTTCGGGTGCACAGCATCAAATGATCAATCTGTAATCCCTGACATTGCACAAGAGAGCCAACCACTTATTAATAATATCGCGTCAAACAACACTCAAACTGTTGAGTTGCCAAAAGATTCACTTCATCACAACACACCCATTGAGTGGTGGTACTTCAACGGACATCTCGCAGACTCTGAAGGAAATCAATTTAGCTACCATTTCACCGTATTCCAAACAGAACAAGATCTTGATGATTCTTATCCTCAATTATTCCATCTGAGTTGGCACGATCATCAAACACGTAACGTATATCATTCAGAAAAAACATTTCAGCAATATGAAGAACTACCCAAAGATTATATAAACTTCCGTGTTGCCGCATGGCAGATGACTGAAACTGAAGAGCAATTCATTTTGTATTTTGACATTCCCGACAGGACAATCGAATTATATTTAAATAAAACAAAACAGCCTATCTTGCACGATGGAACAGGGTTTGTAGACATGAAAGAAGCGGGACAAACATATTACTACACCTATTCATCACTACAAGCTTCCGGCAAAATGACGAGCGGAAACAAACAAGTAGCCATTTCGGGGACTTCTTGGATGGACCATCAATGGGGCGATTTTTTAGATAACCAGTCAATTGGCTGGGATTGGTTCAGCCTGCATTTAGACAATAATCAAGAGCTTATGATTGCTTATGTTAGAAATAGCGATACCCAAAATTATATAACCTCTTATGGCACATTCATTGACGAAGCAGGGAACTCAACTCATTTGGACCCTGAAGATTTCATACTAGAAGCTACAGATCACTGGTTCAGCAAAGCATCGACTTCAGAATACCCCATAAAATGGAATCTACACGTCACAAACCTTGATCTCAAATTAGAAATCACTGCGGTCACACCTGACTCTGAATTTTTCCCAGAATCTCAGTCAGTCACTCCTTATTGGGAAGGAAGCACTCTGATAAACGGAAGTTACGATGACCTTCCTGTCTCAGGATATGGATTTATGGAATTAGTGGGCTACTAGAGCACCTCTTTTATTTCGTACCCAAAATGGAATCATTGCTTTCACAAAAAGCAAACTATATCGACACAAAGCACAATTATGTCCCTCGTTTCCATTTCTTCAGATGTCATAAATCCCTCAAGAACAAATCAGACTTGCCACTTTTGGCACATTTTCAAAAGTGTGTTATGTTCTGCACTGTTGAGTGGTTGTGCGCGAGAATAACCCACCATAACTTTTTAGAATTAAAAAAGGACAGAACTATGGAAAAAGAAATACTTGTATTAGCAAAATTTAAATCGGGAAACGGAACTTTTGAAAAATTCATGGGATGGATGCAATCTGATGAAGGAATGGGAGTAAGAAAAAGCATCGCTCATGTCGAGAAAACAATTCCCGCAGTAGCCCCAGATAAAAGTTACATTATGTTTAAACTCTCTGTCCACAACGAGGAAGGTTTGAAAGAATTATCATCCGGTATTAATCCGGTAGCCAAGCCTATTTGGGATGAATGCATTGAAAGCATCCAATTGTGGGACCTAACTTCAATTAATATTTAATTTTGTACTTAACTTAAAATAATTTAGGGCATCCAGCCACTGAATTCTCTAGTGTTGATTCAGCAGGTCACTCCAAAGTATCATTAATTTAATATCCACAGGAGTTTCCATTGGAACAATCACAAAACCGGCAAACAAACTTATATAAGTCCCATACAGAACTAAAGGCACGTATGGGAGAATTCGGTGGCTGGGACATGCCCATTCAATATTCAGGAATATTATCCGAAGTAGCTGCTGTGAGAAACCAGAGCGGAGTTTTCGATGTATCACATATGGGCAGGGTCTATCTCTCTGGGCCCGATTCGCATCCATTAATGAATATGCTTGTCACCAGTCCTGTCCGAAATATGGATACCCTTCAAGCCAAATATGGATTAATTTGCAATGGTAATGGAGGTGTTATAGATGACACCATCTATTATAAAACCTCTAAAGATGAGTACCTCATAATTCCCAACGCAGGCAACAGATCGGATGTAATAAGTTGGATACAAGCCACTAATTCAAATCATTTCCAGGATTCCGTTAACATACTCGACCGAACTGAGGACACAACCATGCTAGCCGTACAAGGGCCTCAATCAGAATCTATCCTAAGTCATCTTATAGCTCTTCATAACAACCAGCCACTATCAGACCTGGGATTTTTTCGAGCAGCAACCGGCATATTCGAGGACGCTACCTTATTCTTAGGCAGGACTGGCTATACGGGAGAAGATGGTTTTGAGTTAATAATAGACAATTGTTATGCTCAACAACTATGGGACTCTTTAATCTCTAATAAAGTTGCCCCTTGCGGACTAGGATCTAGAGATGTACTGAGACTAGAAGCGGCCCTTCCTTTATATGGACACGAACTAGATATCAATACCAGTCCCGTAGAAGCAGCGCTGCACAGATTCATTAAAAAAAGAACTTCATTTATTGGTTCAGAAGTGATCCATAAACAACTAGAACGAGGCACAAACAAAACATTAATTGGATTATCTGTCGACGGAAAAAGCGCACCTAGACAAGGTTATCCAATTATCCAAAATGGAACTCCAATTGGAGTGATCACATCTGGAAGCTACTCCCCCACATTAGATATTAGTATAGCGTTAGGATATGTTTCCACTGTACAATATATAGAAGGAGTTGATTTAGAATTAGATATCCGGGGGAAAATCTTACCCGCCAATCTAGCAAACACTCCATTCTACAAGCGAGGTGCTTAAATTGAATCCAGCAGACAGATATTACACAAAAGAGCATGAATGGATAAAAATAGAAGAACCTGGCATAGGAATTATCGGCATCACCGACCATGCTCAATGCGAACTTGGTGACGTAGTATATGTTGAACTTCCCGAGACCGGAGCTACTATAAGTTCTATGGAGAAAATGGGGGAAATCGAATCCGTCAAAGCCGTATCTGACTTATTCTCACCGGTAACCGCAGAAGTTATTGAACAAAATGATGAAATATTAACCTCTCCAGAAAAAGTTAATGAAGATCCTTTCGGTTCTGGATGGCTAGTTAAAGTGAAACTAACAGATGAATCAGAACTTCAAGGATTAATGGATTCTGAGGCTTATACATCACTCACATCCTAAAACCCACACCATAAATTAGGAGAAATACTAAGTTGGACAATAAGGCTCCATTCCAGTCTCACTACATACCTAACACAACAGAAGAACAGCATTTTATGCTATCTAAGCTAAACGCTCCGGACATAGATTCATTATTTTCAGATATTCCCGAAAAGCATCGAAACCCTACTCTTGACCTACCTAATCCTTTATCAGAAATGCAAATAATGCAAGAATTAAGTTCCCTTGCTTCACAAAACAGAACATTGTCTAGCGGCCCTTCATTTTTAGGGGCAGGTTCTTATCATCACTTTATCCCTGCAGCAATCAAGCCTCTGATAACCAGAGGTGAATTCTTAACAGCCTATACCCCTTATCAACCAGAAGTGAGTCAAGGAACTCTTCAGGTTATTTATGAATTTCAGACACTTATTAGTAATTTATATGGGATGGAAGTCGCAAACGCCGGAATGTACGACGGAGCTACAAGTCTAGCCGAAGGCGTGCTAATGGCTTGCCGCGTAACAAAACGAGATCACGCAAGCATAGCTTCTACTGTGTCCCCTGCATATATTCAAGTAATCGAGACATACTGCCAAGCTCAAGGTATTACTATTTCTTCATTTGACCCAGATAATCCTAACATCTCCGAAGAGGCTGCCTGCGCTGTCATCCAGTATCCTAATTTTTACGGAGGAATAGAGCAACTCCAAACCATAAGCGACCAAGCCCATAATTGTGGCGCCTTATTAGTGATGTCAGCAGACCCTCTAGCCCTAGGAATGTTCAAGTCTCCAGGAGAATATGGAGCTGACATAGCTACAGGAGAAGGGCAACCCCTAGGTATCCCTCCCAGTTTTGGGGGTCCTTATCTAGGATTATTTACTTGTAAAAAGCAATATATCAGGCAAATGCCTAGCCGATTAGTTGGCAAAACCACAGATAAAGAAGGAAAAGACGGGTATGTTCTCACATTACAAACCAGAGAGCAACACATTAGAAGAGAACGAGCAACTAGTAATATTTGTACCAACGAGGCACTTTATGCTCTAGCCTCAACAATATACTTAGCTCTTCTTGGAAAAACAGGCATACAAAAAATATCCAATCTGTGTTACCAAAAAGCGCACTACGCTGCCTCTGAAATATCAAAAATACCAGGGTTTGAGTTACAAAACACCAACGAATTCTTTAAAGAATTCGTTGTCTCCTGTCCAACCCAACCCGAAATAATCAATAAAAAACTTATTGAGAAAAACATTCTCGGAGGGCTAGATATCAGTCATCTCCAACAAAACGGTATGTTAATCTGCGTCACAGAAATGAACACAAAAGATGACATTGACGCACTTGTAACATCGTTAAAGGATTTATAAATGCAACAAGGCGGAAATCGCAATACAGCAAAATTATTAATGGAGCGAAGCATCGCTAATAGAGTTGGCGCTATAATCCCTGACTCAGACGTTCCAGTCCAGGAGCTACCTGAAACCAACCTGCTCCGATCTAATTTAGAGCTGCCAGAGGTCTCAGAACCAGAAGTTGTGCAATATTTCACAGGATTAAGCCATAAGAATTTTTCAATAGACACCCATTTTTATCCCCTGGGCAGCTGCACTATGAAATATAATCCTAAAGTTAATGATGAAGTTGCATTTTTACCTGGCTTTGCCAACATCCACCCACTACAAGATGACAGTGTTTCCCAAGGTGCATTGAGTCTTATGCACGAACTCCAGAGCTACCTACAAGAAATTACTGGCATGGACTGCGTAGGTCTGTCTACACTTGCTGGAGCGCACGGGGAATTTGCAGGAATGCTCATGATAAGAGCATTCCATCAAAGGAATAAAGACGCTAACAGAACTAAAGTTGCCATACCGGATAGCGCTCATGGCACCAACCCTGCATCTGCAGCTATGTCTGGATTTGACGTCATATCTATTCCCTCAGACGAAGCAGGAAATATAGACATCGACTTTTTAAAATCAATCGCAGGACCCGACTTAGCTGGCGCAATGATAACATTACCCAGCACACTGGGTATTTTTGACACTAATATTACAGAAGTATGCAAAATTGTTCATGAGGCTGGCGGACTAGTATATGGAGACGGAGCTAACATGAACGCTCTGTTAGGCCGAGCGAAACTAGGTCATCTAGGCTTTGATGTTATTCATCTGAATTTACACAAAACATTTAGTACCCCTCACGGGGGAGGGGGACCTGGAGCAGGCCCTGTCTGTGCTAAGTCAATCTTGTACGATTTTTTACCAGCCCCGGTTGTTGAAAAATCCCCATCAGCCTTTGAACTCATCACTCCTGCATCTTCAATTGGAAGAATCAGCGGATTTCAAGGCAACTTTGCTGTTTTAGTTAGAGCATACACATATATAAAAACTCTAGGAGCAGCAGGAATTAAATCAATAAGCGGCAATGCTGTATTAAATGCTAATTATATAATGGAATCCTTAAAAGACATCTACGATATCCCCTACAACAGAACCTGCATGCATGAAGTTGTATTTTCTGCCTCATCCAAGAAAGATCAGGAAGTTAATGGCCTAGCCATAGCCAAACGACTCCTAGATTATGGCTTCCATGCACCAACCATGTACTTTCCACTTATAGTAGAAGAAGCCTTAATGGTAGAGCCAACTGAATCAGAAACACTAGAAACACTAGATGCTTTCATTGATGCAATGAAAGCAATCAATGAAGAAATCTCAACCCAACCTGAACTTGTAACAGAAGCTCCCCACACCACACCTGTATCCAAGTTAGATGAAGCTAAGGCAGCGAGAGAACCTCAACTTAAATGGGAACCATCCTAATAATCGCTGCCTACTAAATTACTTACCCAAAACTTCCTTGATTGCCTCTTCTGTAGAACGAACTTGTACTCCTGCTCGTTCTTCTTGTAATAACATAGCCACTCTGGAATCTCTTCCTTCCCAGCCTCGATTCATGGCTTCCGTCATTTCAGCCAAAGCTATATTAGCCAGTTTCATAGGAACGTCAAACTCTCTGCCCACTCCAACAGCTAAATCCACATCTTTACGCGCTAACTTCAAAGCAAAATCTGGAGGATCAAACTTCCCAGGCAATAAATGCTCAGCTAATCCTTCAAATGTTCCTCGGCGCCCTTGGGCTCCTTTTCTAACAGCCTCCCAAAGAGCTAATGGCTCTACACCTGCTTTAACTCCCATCGTAAATGTCTCTGCCAAGGCACACTGAATTATGTACCCAGAGCAATTATGAACCAGTTTGGCTACAGAACCGGCGCCAACAGGTCCAACATAAAATACTTGATCCCCAATTGCATCTAACACATGCTTGTTTTGATCAAACACGTCTTTTTCGCCTCCAACCCACACGGCAAGTCTTCCACTATGAGCTCCTCTAGGCCCCCCACTGACCGGAGCATCCAACAAATGAGCTCCCTTTTTACTAAATTCTTCTGCTACTTGCCTCACCATTGAAGGCGAATTAGTACTAAGGTCAAAGTACACCTTTCCAGCTGTGAGCCCTTGTAATAAACCATCTTCTCCTGTGCATACAGCTTGCATTTCAAGAGGACCTGGCAAAGAAGTTAAAACAACCTCCGATTGCTCAGCAACTTCTTTAGGTGAGTCTGCCCAAGTGGCACCTGCTTCTAAATGTTCAGTTACAGAATCTCTATTAATATCATGAACAATTAAATTGTGACCACCTTTGATTACATTCATTGCCATGCCACTTCCCATAGTTCCTACCCCGACAAAACCTACATTCATATCTGCCTCCTCATTTTCGTGTGGTAAAATCCACCTAATTATTCATGAACCACTTTCACTATGCAACAATTCTACAATTACAGAGGTTTTTATAATGAGTTCAGAAAACTTGTGGCACTATGACAAAGTTCAAATCGGTCAAGAAGGACCAGAAGTTAATGTCGCAATTACAAATGACAACATTTCAGAATATGCTGACATCTGTCAAAACTACGATCCTAGATACACGTACTCCTCATCTAACACCAAATTAACCGCCATGCCATCCATGGCTCTTAGCTATGCCCCATTACTAAGATGGGAAATAGCCAAACAAAATGGGTTTATCGCTTATGAAGACTCGCAAACAATGAGAAAGCAAACCCCTTTTGCAAAATGTGAAGTTAAATGGCAAAACCCTGTAATTTCTGGAGATACCATAAGAAGCACTCGCAAAGTTCACGATAAATACGAACGCAGAGGCAGTAAATTTGTTACTTTTGAAGTAGCCTCTTATAACCAAAATAACCTGCCCGTTTCTACTTATTATTACACCTGTATATTTGAATATTCAAAAGGCCAACGAACGCAAAGAGAATTTACAGAATCTCCCGCATTCCAAAACCCTTTTCCTCCGGTTTCTTCAACTACAGAAAAGCTAAACCTAGACCACTTGGCCCCAGGATCAAATATGTTACCTATAGCCATATCAGAATCAGAAGAAATCATCCTCCGCCATAATGATTTCCGGCTGGCAGGAGGCAAGAGAGACAGCAACATACATGTCGATGAAGAATTTGCAAAAAACAACATTTTTGGAACTGCAGTAAATTCTGGGCCTGCCACATTGTCTTACAATGCTCAAATGTTAGAAAGAAACTTCAACATCGAAAACATTTATAATGGGGGATCTCTGCTTATGCGAGCCATTACTCCTGTTAATGCCGGAGACAGAATTAATATATCTGGAACTCTAAAAGAAGTTAGCACATCCAATAACATCACCACCTATACCGGAAGGATCTCCGGCGAAAATCACTTAGGTGATTTAGTTTGTTTATCAGACTTTATAGTATCAGTATAAGCGTTTTAATTTTATAAACCCTTGGATACCCAACGCGTAAACCAGATGTCAAGCAGTAAAATCAATTATTTTTTAGCAAAATAATCCTTGACTGTAATTCTACTACCTCATGTCTAATACAAACTAAATAATATGAGGCAAGAATGACGTTGGAAACTCAAACAATTACAGACATAAATACTGAAGAGTTATGGTCCGCAGTTCTTGGTGATCTTCAATTACAACTACCAGAACACTCATACAACACTTGGCTCAAAGGTACCTCAATTACCTCTATAGACGAGAAAATAGTTCATATATTGGTGAAATCCACCTTCGCTTTAGATTGGCTAGAACGAAGATGCTACCAAAGCATTGAAAAAACGTTAGAAAAAATTACTGGCAACAAATACAACGTGAACTTTGTAATTCAAGCTACTTCCCCATCCAACTCTATAAGCCAGGCTAAGCCTTCATTACACAATAATAAAATTACATCCTTTAATAGTGCTTATACATTTGAAACCTTTATCGAAGGGCCTAGCAATTCATTAGCATTAAACGCTGCTATTGCTGTCAGTAGCAGAGAACAAAATCCATATAACCCTCTATTTTTATATTCTGATGTTGGTTTAGGGAAAACACACCTACTCCACGCTATTGCAAATTCAAGTAATCAAAATGGTAATAAAGTTGTTTATACCACTGGCGAAAAATTCACCAATGAGTTTATCTTTTCCATACGAGATAAATCTACAGAACGTTTTAAGGCCTCCTACATCGGGACAGATGTCTTATTAATCGATGACATACAATTCATAAGCGGTAAAGAGCAGACTCAAGAAGGATTCTTTCATATATTTAACGACCTTCGCCAAAATGGAACTAAAATTGTGATTTCCTCAGATCAAGCTCCAAATAAACTCAACAATTTCCAACAACGTCTTTCATCACGTTTCGAATGGGGTCTAATAGCAGATATCCAAAGACCTTCCCTCGAAACCCGAATAGCAATAATAGAACACAAATTAGCTTCACTGAACTTATCTTTGGAATATTCCACTATCGAAAACATAGCAAAACACGCTAATAAAAACATCCGGCAAATCGAAGGAATGCTCAATAAACTTTCTGCTCATGCAACATTAATGAATCTCTCGCTCACACCCGACAACATCACAAATCTACTTCAATCTTATAACCAACAGCATCGTTCACAAGCCTTAACAAAAGATATCATATTAACCAATGTTGCCAAGTATTATGGTATTGAACCTAATGCAATCCAAGGAAAACAAAGAAGCGCTCTAATCGCCAACGCTCGTCAAATAACAATGTTTCTCTTAAAAAAAGAACTCAATGCTACTACAGTAGAAATAGGCCGCTTCCTTGGAGATCGGAATCATTCCACAATAATCCACGGCATTGAAAAAATCACCCGAACACAACAGTCCTCTCAAGACCAACAAACACAAATCCAAGAAATTCGAAACTCTCTCTACTAATGTTGATAACTCAACAAAAATAGTTGATAACTCATATTGCCTAAGTTACTTCCTTCGAATGATGCCAATCACACAATAATCAAAAAACAAACCGGCACATTTATCAACACATTTTCTAAAAACATAAACAACGTTATATACTAATACCAGACTAAAACTCGTAGTTATCAACAATATCAACGTTTTTATTATTATTAAATATAGGCTCTTATGATTGACACAGTTAGACTAAATTTATTTGCAGGCCGCGGAGGAAATGGATGTGTAAGCTTTTTACATGAAAAGTTTAATCCGAAAGGTGGTCCTAATGGTGGTGACGGTGGGCATGGTGGTGATATTGTTATTCAGTCTGATGATTCATTAAACACTTTATTACATTTGAAATTCAATAGCACTATTTATGGTACTAATGGTCATCATGGCAAAGGTAAAGAACAACGTGGATCTAATGCTAAAGAAACTATTATCACCGCCCCTTTGGGTACTGTTATTTGGAAAATAAATTCAGATGGAGTAAAAACTTTTGTTGCTGATTTAGATCAAGATAAAAGAGTATTAGTAGCTAAAGGGGGATTAGGGGGTTGGGGAAATAAACGGTTTGTTTCTTCAACTAATCAAGAGCCTCTTTTAGCTCAGACTGGCGAAAAAGGTGAGGAGACTATTTTATTTTTAGAATTGAAATTACTTGCTGATGTGGGTTTATTGGCTAAACCTAATGCAGGAAAGTCCACATTTATTTCGCGTTGCACCAAAGCTAAACCTAAAATAGCAGATTATCAGTTTACAACACTAGAACCAGTATTGGGTGTTGTTGAGTATGGTGAAGGTAGCTTTGTAATGATGGAAGTACCAGGGTTAATTGAAGGTGCTAATGAAGGGGTAGGGCTTGGTTTTCAATTTTTACGCCATGCAGAAAGAGCTCGCTTTTATGTTCATTTAATCGATGGTTTATCTGAAAACCATCTAGATGATTGGAAAATGATAAACAATGAGATTAAACAGTTTGATGAATCTATGTCGCTTAAACCTCAAATAGTTGCTGTCACTAAAATGGATGTAACAGAGGTCAATGAGTATAAGGAAATGATATTTGAGGTATTGGAAGAAGAAATAAAACTTCATAATAATCAAATCTTGAACGATGACGTAGGTCGAGAAATAGTCAACAAGATTCATTTCATATCATCAGTGTCAGGGGAAGGGTTAAACGAATTAATTGGGGACTGTAATAGACTGCTCGATATTATACCGAAAGATTTAGAGCATCATGAATTTGATGAAAGTTATTTCCCTCCTGTTGAAAACATACCATTGATTACAGAACAAGAAGATGGGGTATTTGTTGTTAATTCTAGGCGTTTGGAAAGATTAACACTGATGTCTGACATGGAAGATCATCGGGTGGCCATACAAATATGGTCTGAAATGATGAAACTAGGTATTGCTAAACATTTAGAAGAATCAGGGATACAGCCTGGGGATGTTATTAAGATTGGTGATGCAGAAATGGAGTGGATTTAATTGAAATTGGGAGTTTTTGGGGGGACCTTCGATCCAATTCATAAGGGTCATGTAGCTGTATGCCAATATGTTTTGTCTTTTTTGTCTTTAGATTCTATTCTTTTTATTCCAGCCAGAAACCCTCGCTTGCGAGACGAAAAACTCCCTCAGGCAACCTCTAAACAACGGCTAGAAATGGTGAAAATAGCACTGAGAGAACAATCTCAGTTTCAAGTTTCTGATATAGAGTTAGATCGTTGTGGCCCCTCTTATACAGTAGATACATTAAAAGAGATAAATAATAAATTTAATAGTGTGTCCAATGATGTTTATTTGATTGTAGGATCTGATGTAATTAATAGATTTCATCAATGGCATGAATATGAAACAATACTTATCTCCAATAGATTGATTGTGTATGGAAGACCTGGATATAAAGAGCCCCAACAATTACCCAACAAATTGGCTAAGTACAAGGAAAGGATACAATTTGTTAACGGTCCCGAATATGGTTTTAGTGCGACATCTATTCGGAACGCTTTGTCGGATGGGGAAAGGAACATTGATGGGTTAACTCCAGATGTTGAGGATTACATTAAAAAAGAAAAGATATATGTTGAGGAAAAACAATGAATCCTAAGGTAACAAAATTATTAGATATAGCGTATGCAAATGGTGCTTTGAAAACGGGGAAATTCATTTTATCATCTGGGAAAGAAAGCCATTACTATTTTGACGGTAGATTGTTAAGTTTGGATCCAGAGGGAATAAATTTAATTGCGGATTTAATGCTTGAACTTATAGCAGGAAAGAACTTGAAAGGAATTGGAGGGCCTACATTAGCCGCTGATCCAATTGTGTCGGCTGTGTGCACAAAAAGTTTTGATGGCTCTTCGGGAGTGCCAGGGTTTATCGTAAGAAAAGAAGCCAAACAGCATGGAATGTCTCAGTTAATAGAAGGTTCTTTGAAGGAAGGCACCCACGTGGCTATTGTGGATGATACATGTACAACTGGGGGATCCCTTTTTCATGCTATCGAGGCTGCAGAAAGTCAGGGAGCTATTGTAGATTTAGTGATGGTGGTGTTAGACAGAAATGAAGGAGGATCTGCGGAGGTCATAGGCAGGGGATATGAGTTTAAATCTTTAATCTATGTGAATGATGAGGGAGAATTTGTTAGCGATATTTAGGCTTTATTTTTCTTCCCCAAAAAGTAGAGGATTTTCTAGTACCGTAACTTGTTCGCCATTTTTTGTTAATAAATAGGTCCCGATTTTAGAATGATTTTTGTGTATATAGGCCATCCCTAGAGAGAAGTCCGTATTATTTTTTTGTTGAGCAGACGTAATAATTCCTGCGAGTTTCCCGTCAGAGAAAAGTTCTAAATCGACAAGATGTTTTTGTGTATTAATTTTTATTAGCGATAAATGTTTTTGTACTTTGTCATATGAATCTAGCCGTGCAATGACTTCTTGGCCTATATAACATCCTTTATGAAAATCTATGGCCCCAATTAGGCCTGCTTCTAATGGGTTATGTTCTTCTGAAAGTTCATTTCCATGGATGGGAATTTTATGAGCAATTCGGAATTGCTCATATTGAGGGGTGTCCCAAAATGATAGGTGATTTCCTAAATATTCTTTGATGGACTGATCGTATTTCAATGATGCAATCATTAAATATGAATTTAAATCTCCAAGATGATATGGAATTAAATATGAAGTGAAATTAGGAGTGTTGATCTCAGTGATGAGGGAGGAGCTAGTGCCAGTATCGCTTATATTGAATAGTGTTTTAGGGTTGGTGTGTAATATATGGGATATGCTAAATTGCGATGTTTGGTTTGAATACTCAATGTCTTCCATTATTGTATATTTGTCTAACCAGTTTAATACTACCTGATCCTGTCCAGGGCTTGTTATTAGTAAGTAATAAGATTCCATGTTGATAACATAGATAATATCAATGATTCGACCTTTATCATTCGTCAGGATTGTATGAGTAGTGTGGAATGGATCAATATCTATGACATTATTGGTGGACATTCTATTGATTAAATCCAGAGTGTCTTTACCTGTAATATGTAAAATGCCGAGGTTTTCGGCATCTCTAAATACGGATAACGTGTTTATATCTAGGGACGTTTTAGAGTTAGACGCCAAATGATGTGCCACAGCCGCATGCTTTAGCAGCATTAGGATTTTCAAAGGTAAATCCTTTGCCATTGAGTCCATCAGAGAAATCTAGTGTTGTTCCTACAAGGTAAATGTAGCTTTTTTTATCTACCATGACTTTGACTCCGTGTTGCATGACTACTTTGTCACTTTCCATAGATTCTGTTGTGATTTGTAGGTCATATGTTAGTCCTGAACAACCGCCACCTTTTACGGCGACTCTGAGTCCGACCTCTGAATCAGTTCCGTCTTTCTCCGCAAAGTATTTGATTTTTTCAGCTGCTTTTTCTGTAATTTTAACGGTGATATCTTCGCCATGTTTTGTTACAGGCATAATGAAAACCTCTTTATTTGATTATTTAATTTTAATTTTATTGTTGCTTAAGCGTCAAGTTAATTAGAATACTACCATTTTTCAATAACTGGCAATACATGTTTTCCGAATAGTTCTATATTTTTCATAGTGGCTTCATGTGACATTCGGGATTCTTGTCCGTAAAAAATTAGATTACCCATACCCAATTTGGAATGTAAATATTCCAATTGTTCTAAAACTGAATCAGGTGTTCCGCATACAATATGATGATTGGCCTTTAATTCTTCGAATGTTTGTTGGTTTAATGGTTTGGGGCCTGTTCTTCTGGCTGCTAATGCAGAAGCACTAGTGGATCTATACCCAACAGGGTTCATATATTCTCTGGGGCCACGTAATGTTGCGCCCATTCTCCAGATGAAGTGCTTGGCTTGTTCGTCTGCTTCTTCTTCTGTTTCACCTACGTAACAACATAATAAATACCCAAAATTATCGGGAGAAGCTGTTTTCCCTGCTTGGTCTGCCGCTTCACGGTAATATCCAAAGAGTTCATGAGTAACATCCACATCAGTCAAAAATGCACAATATGTGTAACCGTGCTCTCC
>CETM01001167.1_pt1 | contig 20047 bp, 14 predicted proteins | sample 361451 | NCBI WGS metagenome assembly CETM01 (sample SAMEA2622690, study PRJEB7988) | marine metagenome | isolation source: saline water (ENVO:00002010), including
AGGGCAATCGCACGTCGAGATTGGTTCGCAATTGAATCATAAAGGGTGATTCGATATAGCTGGGGCATTTGGCCGGAGGATGCAATGCCCCAGACTGCTATGCCGATCCTGGACATCTTCGCCAGCGTTACCGATCCCCGTCATCCCAGCAAGGTGCAGCACCCCTTGCCCGACCTGCTCACCGTCGCCGTCTGCGGTGTCCTCGTCGGCGCCGACACCTTTGAAGAAATCGAGCTCTGGGCCAAGGAGAAGCTTCCCTGGCTTCGCCAATATCTCAGTTTGCCCAATGGGATACCATCGCATGACACCTTCGCTCGGCTCTTCGGCCTGATGGATCCACACGAGTTTGAGATGGCGTTCCGCCGCTGGGTAGAAGGCATCTTGCCCAGCGTCTCGCCACAGGTCGTTGCCCTGGATGGCAAGACCAGTCGGCGCTCGGCCAAGGCCTGTGAGGCTCCTTTGCACCTCGTCAGCGCCTTTGCGGCTGACGCTGGCGTGATCCTCGGTCAACAGGCCACTGCCACCAAATCAAACGAAAAGACCGCCATCCCGGATCTGCTGGCCAGCCTGGCACTCGAAGGGTGCATTGTCACCATCGACGCCATGGGCACCCAACCGTCAATTGCCCAGGCGATCCGCGATCGCCGAGCCGACTATGTGCTGGCCATCAAGGACAACCAACCCCAGCTCAAGGAAGCGATCGACGATTTCTTCGCGCAGTTTTGCGCAGCGCCAGCCGCCCAGACACCGCATCAGGTCAACGAAGAGGTCAACAAGGCGCATGGCCGCCTGGAGACACGCCGCTGCTACGTGTTCGATGCGCTGGACTGCTTGCCGAAGCCGGCTCGCTGGCCAGACCTGCGCTGCTTCGTCGTTATCGAGTCAACGCGCGAGAGCCGAGGCAAGACGGAACAGGAGCGCCGTTACTATCTCAGCAGTTTGGAGCCGAACGCCGATCAGGTGGCCAAGGCGGTTCGACAGCACTGGCGCATCGAGAACCAGGTGCACTGGTGCCTGGATGTCGCCTTTGCCGATGACCAGATGCGAGCACGAACGGCACACGCCGGGCATAACCTGGCGACTCTCAAGCGGTTGACGCTCAACCTGATTCGCCTGGATCCCAAGCCTCGCAAGGGGAGCTTCAAGACCAAGCGAATCCTTGCGGCCACCTCAGATGAATATCGCGCTCACTTACTGGGCTTGGAATGAGAGGCTTTCTTCATGTGCGATTGCCCTGGGAAGCCAGCATGCCATCCGTTCCGCTATTGCAGCGCCTCAAGGCGCGCGCCTCTCGTCTCTCGCCAGCCCATAGGCTCACGGCTGTCATGTCGCTCAGGGCTGTCACGTCGCTCAAGGCTGCCACCTCGCTCAAGGCTGACGCGCCGCTCAGGCCGCTGCTGACCTCGCTGGCGCTGGGGGTGGTGGGCGGTTGGCTGTTCCAGCTCACCGGCATGCCGCTGGCGTGGATGCTGGGGCCGCTGGTCGCCAATCTGCTGGGCGCGATGGCCGGGCTGAGGCTGGGCGTACCGGACCGCCTGCGCAACCTGTTTCTGGGGGTGCTGGGGCTGACGCTGGGCGCGCGCGTCTCGCCCGAGCTGGTCTCGCACCTCTCCAGCTGGTGGTTGTCGGCGTTGCTGCTGCTGGCGGGGGTGTGGGCCTCGACGCTGGCCTGCGCCGCCTGGTATCGCCGCTGTGGTTTTGACGCCACCAGTGCGTGGTTCTCCTCGGTGCCCGGCGCGCTGACGGCGATGGTGGTGATCGGCGAGCGCATCGGTGGCGACCCGCAGCGCATCGCGGTGGCGCAATCGTTGCGGGTGCTGCTGGTGATCATGATTCTGCCGCCGCTCTATTGGGTGCTGGAAGGTGCGGCGGGCACGCCCGGCATCGGCAGCGATGTGGCGGTAAGCGGCCTGTGGCTGATCGCGGTGCTGCCGTTTCTGCTGCCCCTGGCCAGGCGACTGCGCATTCCCAATGCCTCGCTGCTGGCGCCACTGTTGCTGGCGCTGGTGCTGTCGCTTGGCGACGTGGTGCGTTTCTCGCCACCGGTATGGGGCACCGATGTCATGCAGCTGGTGCTGGGCTGCGCCATCGGGGCGCGCTTCAAGGGCCTTACGCCGCGGGTGCTGGTCGGGGTGATGGGCCAGTCGGGCGTGGCGACCCTGATCTCGCTGTCGGTGCTGGGCTGCTTTGCCGAGCTGATCCATCAGCTGATGGGCGTGCCGCGTGATGTGGCCTTTCTCGCCCTGGCGCCCGGCGGTATCGGCGAGATGGCGCTATTGGCGGTGGCGCTCGATCTCGACCCGATCTTCGTCGCCTTCCATCACCTTCTGCGCCTGATCGTCCTGATGCTGTTGCTGCCGGTGATGGCGCGTCATTTCCGCCATCGCCGAGCGCGTGAGGCGACGCAATAGCCCGTGGCGTGATCTCCCCTTGTGAGGGCGGCGATGCGCTGTTATAGTGTGCGCCTTGATCACGCCAAGTGCTTGAAGTTCAAGCGATTGGCTCGGTAGTTCACCGAATGATCATATTTGTGGTGGCCCTGTCGGTCCTCCCGCAATGCTAGGCTGCAAACCCCGCCAGGCCCGGAAGGGAGCAACGGTAGTGGCTGACGCGTGTGCCGGGATGTGGCTGATGGGGCCGCCTCCATTTCAGGGCCTTGAAAGTGGCTGCTCGTGAAATGTCCGAATCATCCCGCCTGCTGTGCAAGGCTCTATCTCAAGTCCTCGCAAGCCCCCCCTGCAAGCCCTTCGCTTTACGTTGCCTGAAGCCTTTCGCCACACCCTCGCTGTCTGAATCTGTCATCTCCTGCCTGTCCCGAGCCCCGCTTGGCGTTTCGTCGTGCCCGCAATTCGGGACGAGCACCACGCCTGTCATCCGGCCTCGTGCCCTCAATCCTGCTACGCAAGTGGCATCGTGCTTTGAAGCCACACGGCAAGTCGCTAGAATGAGCGCATTCTCAGCGAGGCCTCGTCATCGGTCTCCGTCTGTCGACCGTCGGGGGTAAAGCCCAGCCGGGTCGTGCAGGTTTCAGCTCATGTTTCAGATCGCCCAAGGAATGCCCCGCTCAATGAGCTATCAGGTATTGGCGCGCAAGTGGCGCCCGCGCAATTTTCACGAACTGATCGGTCAGGAGCATGTCAGCCGTGCGCTGGTCAATGCCCTCGATCAGGGGCGCCTGCACCATGCCTATCTGTTCACCGGGACCCGCGGTGTCGGCAAGACGACGCTGGCGCGCATCCTGGCCAAGTGCCTGAACTGTGAAGAGGGCGTCAGCTCCAGGCCGTGTGGCGTTTGTGGCACCTGTCGCGAGATCGATGAGGGCCGCTTCGTCGACCTGATCGAAGTCGACGCCGCCTCGCGGACCAAGGTCGAGGATACGCGTGAGCTGCTGGACAACGTCCAGTACGCGCCGACCCAGGGCCGCTACAAGGTGTACCTCATCGATGAGGTGCACATGCTGTCGACCCACAGTTTCAATGCGCTGCTCAAGACGCTGGAAGAGCCGCCGCCCCACGTGAAGTTCCTGCTCGCGACCACTGATCCGCAGAAGCTGCCGGTCACCATCCTGTCGCGCTGCCTGCAGTTCACGCTCAAGAACATGCCGCCGGTGCGCGTGGTCGAGCACCTGTCCGACATTCTCGCCCGCGAGGAAGTCAGCTTCGAGGAAGACGCGCTGTGGCTGCTCGGCAAGGCTGCCGATGGCTCGATGCGTGACGCCATGAGTCTGACCGATCAGGCGATCGCCTTCGGCCATGGTCAGGTGCGGCGCGAAGATGTCGCCGCCATGCTCGGCACGCTGGATCACCGCCATGTGCTGGCGCTGCTGGAGTGTCTGGCCTCGCTGGACGCCGCGAGTCTGCTGGCGGAGGTGGCGACACTGGCCGAGCAGGGGCCGGACTACGGCGGGGTGCTGGATGACATGGCCTCCGTCTTCCACCGTCTGGCGATCGCCCAGATGGTGCCGAGCGCACTGGACAACGGGCATGGCGACCGTGATGCGCTGCTGGCGCTGGCCAGCCGTTTCACCGGTGAAGACGTGCAGCTCTATTACCAGATCGCCCTGCAGGGGCGTGGCGACATGGCCAACGCCCCGGATGCGCGCACCGCGCTGGAAATGACGCTGCTGCGCATGCTGGCCTTCCGCCCGCAGGGCGTGCCGCGCCCGGCGCAGACGCCGCTGCCGATGACCGGCCAGGCGGAGGGTGCGAACGCGCCTGGCGCTCAAGCTCCGGCGCCTGTCCAGCAAGCGCCTGTTCAACAGGCTCCTGTTCAGCAAGCTCCGGCTCAGCAGGCTCCTGTTCAAGAAGCTCCGGTTCAGCAGGCACCTGTCCAGCAGGCTCAGCCTCAGCAAGCACCGGCAGCCCCGATGGCACCCGCGCCTCAGCCTGCCGCACCAGTGGCCGCGCCAGCGACCGAAGCACATCCGCCGATGGCCGACGAGCCGCCCCCGTGGGCGACGGAGGACGCTTCGCAGGACGCCCGGGATGCCGGCTTTCGCGACGTAGCGCAAGACGTGCCCCAGCCAGCGGCCGCGCCAGTGTCGGCGCCAGCGCCAGAACAGACGGCAGCTCCCGCACAGGCGCCCGCTGCGCCCAGTTCGGCGATGTCACGCCTGAGTGCCGCCTTCGGTTCCGCGCCGGCGCAGCCAGAGGCTGCTGAGTCATCGGCTCCGCAGCCCGCTGAAATGGCAGCGCCGCAGCCCGCTGAAGCCGTACCAGCAGCGCTAGAGCCCGCTGAAGCTGAAACGTCAGCACCAGCACAGCCCGAGCCCGCTGCACCGCCGGCGCCTGAGCCGGCCGTGTCTGAGCCGGTCGCAAACGAGCCGGTCGCCAGCGAGCCAGCCGTGGCAGCGCAACCGCTGCCGGAGCCTGCTCCCGCACCGGAGCCGGCACCCGCGGCTGCTCCCACGCCGGCGCCGAGCGCCCCGAGTACCGATGGTCGCTTGAATCACGCCGCGTGGCTGGAGCTGTTCCCCTCACTGGGGCTGGGCGGCATCACGCGCAATATCGGCGCGCATTGCCTGGTCGAGCACGATGACGGCACCCACCTCAAGTTGAGGCTGGACCCCGCCCAGTCGGCGATGATGGCCGAAGTCCATCAGGAGCGCATTCGCAAGGCGCTGGCGGGCCAGGGCGTGGAGCGTGTGCTGGAGATCAGCGTCGCGCCGCTGCCGGAAGGTCTGGAAACGCCGCACAGTCGTCGCATTCGTCTGCTGGGCGAACGTCATGTGCGCGCGGTTGAAGCCTTGCGTGCTGACCCGCATATCCAGTCCATGGAGCAACAGCTGGGCGCACGTCTGATCGAGGAAAGCGTCAACTCCTTCGAGCCGGACGATTTCTGACGCTCTGGGCAGTTTCGACCGAGTGTCGGCGGTGCCGGGCATCGCTGACGCTTTCCCGGATTCGCGGTGCGTGTGCCGACAAGGCATGCACACCACAGGCCGGAGGTGCCACGACATGGCACGTCCGGCAGACAGCATTTATCGTTAGGTCATGTTCAACACGTTATTGATGAGGTGAGCCATGTTCGGTGGAAAAGGCGGTATGGGTAACATCATGAAGCAGGCGCAGGAAATGCAGGAGCGCATGCAGAAGGTCCAGGAAGAAGCCGCCAAGGCGGAAGTCCAGGGCGAATCCGGCGCGGGCATGGTCAAGGTCACCATGAACGGTCGTCATGACGTCGCGCGCGTCGAGATCGACCCGAGCCTGATGGAAGAAGACAAGGAGCTGCTGGAAGATCTGCTGGCGGCCGCCGTCAATGACGCGGTGCGCAAAGTCGAAGTCAATTCCAAGAAGCAGATGGAAGAGGCGACTGCTGGCATGAACCTTCCGGCCGGCTTCAAGATGCCGTTCTGATGGGATTTTCGCCGCTGGTAGATCAGTTGCTGGATGCCTTGCGCGTGCTGCCGGGCGTTGGCCCGCGAACGGCACAGCGCATGGCGCTGCATCTGCTGGAGCGTGATCGCATGGGCGCCGACCGTCTGGTCGGCGTGCTGGGCGAGGCGCTGGAGCGCGTCGGTTATTGCGCGCGCTGTCGCACGCTGACCGAGGAAGAGGTCTGTCAGCTGTGCCTGAGTCCGCGGCGTGATGAGCGCGTGCTGTGCGTGGTGGAATCGCCCGCCGACCAGCTCGCCATCGAGGGCGCGGGTGGCTATGTGGGGCGCTATTTCGTGCTGCACGGCCATCTGTCGCCGCTGGATGGTATCGGGCCCGAGGATATCGGGCTGGATGCGCTGGAAACCCGCGTCCGCGAGAGCCAGATCGAGGAGCTGGTGCTGGCCACCAACCCGACGGTCGAGGGCGAGGCCACCGCACATTACATCGCCGAGCAGCTTCGCGATGTGCAGCACGGTGGGCAGCCGCTCAAGCTGACGCGTCTGGCCTATGGCGTGCCGATGGGCGGGGAGCTTGAATACGTCGATGGCGGCACGCTCAGTCGTGCTTTCAGCGGCCGTCTGCCGTTCACCCTCGGCGAGATCTGATGCGATACCGGTGCCGACGCTGTTCGGCACCGGCATCAAGGCAACTTCGGTAGCAAAGCAGCTTCGGTATCAAAGCAACTACAGCAGCACGTCTGCGGGCGTGGTGGTCAGGAACCACCACGCCCGCGGTCGTTTACCGCCCGGTGTCTGGCGAGTGCCCGTCACCTTCAATTCCCGCTTGCCCGGGCAAGCCTGTCACCACGAGATTTCCTTGCTGATGAGTGATCAACCCGCCACCGCACTGCTGTCAGAACTCGATTTCGAGGCCGTCTGGGTCGAGACCCCCGAGGCGCTGGCCGCTGCCTGTGCAGAACTGGAAGGCGCCGATTGGCTGGCGTTGGACACCGAATTCATCCGCGAGTCGACCTTCTTCCCGATTCCGGCACTGGTGCAGCTGATGGCCGCCCGTGACGGCGAGCTGCCCGGTGCGGACGGCAAGACGCCGCGCATCTTCCTGATCGACCCCACCGTGGTGCCGGCCAGCGAGGCGCTCAAGCGTCTGCTGGGGGCAGAGGGTCCGCTCAAGCTGCTGCACGCCTGTGGCGAGGACATGGAAGTCTTCCTGCGCTGGGCGGGCGTGGCGCCGACGCCGCTGATCGATACCCAGATCGCCGAAGGCCTGACCGGCGGCGAAGCCTCAATGGGCTATCAGCGTCTGGTCGAGCGCGTGGTGGGCGTCACCGTGCCCAAGGAAGAGACGCGTTCCAACTGGCTCAAGCGCCCCTTGAGTCAGGCGCAGTGCGATTACGCCGCGCTGGACGTGCTGTTCCTGCCGCAGGTGTGGTCCGAGCAGCGTGATGCATTGCTCGAGTTGGACCGCATGGCGTGGCTTGAAGAGGATTGCCGGGACCCGGGCAGCAGCGGCGGTGCCACGCCGGACCCGGAGTACTGGAAGCGTCATCGCAGCCTGTGGAAGCTCTCGCCGCGTGGCCTGGCCGCCTGGCAGGTGCTGTGTGACTGGCGCGAGGAGCAGATTCGTCTGCGCGACGTGCCGCGTTCACGCCTGCTGGCCGATGCGCAGCTGTTCGGGATCTGCGAGCGACTGCCGACCAATCGCTTCGAGCTGGCCAAGGTCGATGGCATGCATCCGCCGCAGATCAAGCGCCACGGGGACACCGTGCTGACGCTGCTCAAGGACGTGGCGATGCTCGATGACAGTCAGCTGCCGCGCGTGCCGCCGTCGCCGTTGGCGCCGGAGTGGAAGAACTGCATGAAGCGCCTCAAGCGTGAGGTCAATGCGGTGGCGGAGGCACAGCAGCTCAAGCCTGAGATTCTCGGCAAGCGCCGTGACATGGAAGCGCTGGTGATCGCCGATTACGAGGGCGAGCCGCTGCCCTTGGCGCAGGGCTGGCGTGGTGAGCTGCTGGCCGCGCGCCTGGCCAAGGCGCTCGAGAGCTGACGCTCGCCGCTTTCGTGGGCCAGACTGCAAGGGGCATGCGCGAGGCTCGCGCAGCCTGGCCTGCCAGCAACACAGGTCAGAAACAGGCCAGAAACCGGTAGTGAGCTCTCGGGTCATGCCCGTGACGCGAGAGCCCGCTGATGCGCGCAAGCGCTGCAAGATGATGGGTAGCCCGATGACAGACGACAAGATGATCTGCGAGATCTACAAGAGCGCCAAGAAGGACGAGATGTATCTCTACGTCGAGAAGGCGCGTGGACTCAAGGATGTGCCGGAATCCCTGCTGGGCATCTTCGGCACGCCGACCCCTTTGATGACACTGCTGATTCGTGCCGACAAGCCGCTGGCGCGCGTTGCCAGCACCACGGTGCTCGAGAAGATTCGCGAGCAGGGCTTCTATCTGCAGATGCCGCCGGCCAAGGAAAATCTCCTCAAGGAGATTGGCGTGACGCCGCCGGAAACGCATTACTGACGCCCTGTCCGGCAGACAAGACCGTACTGATGAAACGACCCTGCTGCCCGGCAGGGCGAGGAGAGCAAGATGAGCGATGTTCCGCAGCCTGACGGCGGAAAGCGTGAGCGTTTCTGGGAGCGCCACGCACTCTCGGAGCTGAATACCGCCGAGTGGGAGGCGCTGTGCGATGGCTGTGGCCAATGCTGCCTGCTCAAGTTCGAGGATGAAGACAGTGGCGATATCGCGGTACTCGATGTCGCCTGTCGTCTGCTGGATGTGCGCAAGGTCAGCTGCCGCGATTATCCCAATCGCGCCACGCGCGTGCCGGGCTGCATCCCGCTGGATGTCGAGACGGTGGGCAAGCTGCGCTGGCTGCCGGAAACCTGCGGCTATCGTCGCCTGAATGAAGGCCGTGAGCTGCCCGAATGGCACCCGCTGTTGACCGGGGATGCCAAGAGCGTCAAGCGCGCCGGGGTCTCGGTGTCACGCTTCGCCGTCTCCGAGGTATCGGTGCGCCAGCAGGACCTGGAAGACCACATCATCGCGATCATCGATCCCGAGAGCTGAGACGCGCCGCGGGCGCGTGTCAGATTTCAGGTGGATGTCTTTAGAAAGCGCAGCTCTATGAGCTGCGCTTTCTTGTTTCTGACATTCTGTATCTGGCATTCCGTGCCTGACATTTCGAGTCAGGCATTTCGAGTCAGGCATTTCGAGTCAGGCATTCAGTGGCCTTGTATTTGACGCCTCTGACCCTCAGTCACGGCTTGATCTGCTAGATACGATAATTTGCATAAGCTGATTTTGATGAGCTGATTTGCATGGCCGAGGCGGGTGCACGCACTCGGCCGCGCAATGTCTGGTTGTAAATAAATGAACGTTCATTTATTTTGTGAGGATTCGCTCAAGACCAGATCAGACTAGAACTGACCAAAACAGACCAGAACAGACCAGAACAGACCAGAGGCAGACGGGCCATGCGCCATCGTGATGAACACAAGCAGCAGGCGTTGCTGGAAGCCACGCTGCATGAGGTGGCCGAGCATGGTTTTGCCGTGACCTCCGTGGCGCGCATCGCGCGTGCCGCCGGCATGTCGCCCGGCACGCTCTATCTCTACTACCGCGGCAAGGATGACCTGCTGGAGGCGACCTTTCGCGAGGTCAGCCGGCGCATCATCGCGGTCGCCATCGAGGCCTTCCAGGCCGAGCCGGCAGAGGCATTCGAGGCCGAGCCGTCAACGCTGTCGCCGGCCGCCCAGCAGCTGAAGTCGGCACTGTGTCGGGTGTGGAATGCCCTGGTGGCGCTGGGGCGCCGTCAGCCTGCGTTGTTCCTCTTTCACGATCAGTTTCTGCACTCTTCCCATATGCAGGACGCCCTGAGGGTGGCCAATCAGGAGCGCGCCGCGCCCTTGCTGGACGCCTTCGCGCTGGGCCAGCAGTCCGGCATCCTCAAGCAGATCGATCTCGCCCTCATCGAGGTGTTCATGTTCCGGTCGATCTACAGCCTGCTGCAGGGCTCCAGTTGCCAGTTGCCGGCCATCAGTCATGCCAGCTTCGACCAGGCCTTCGAGATGGCCTGGGACGCGATCGCGCTTCGCCAGTGAGGGCAGCCAGCCCCGAAGCGCGCACGCCGGACAGATGACAGATTTTCGCTTGTGCCATTTTATTCCAACGACTCAAGGGCCCGCTGATGAAACTTCGACCTGGTGCCAAGCCACACCTGCGTACTCCTTTCGCCTGGCGGGGAGGCCGCGTCCTTCAGCTGTTCGCCGGACTCGTGCTGGCCCTCGGGCTTGCGGCCTGCAGCGAGGAAGAGGCGCCGCTGGAGAAGCAGAAGGTGCATCCGGTCAAGTTGCTGTCGCTGTCGGATGAAGGCGGCGGTGTCATCCAGCGCTACCCCGGTGTGGTCGAGGCCTCGGAGCGCTCCAACCTGTCGTTCCGTATCGGCGGTGAGCTGCGTGAACTCAAGGTCCAGGCCGGTCAGGAGGTCGAGAAGGGCGAGCTGATCGCGCGCCTGGATGATCGCGATGCCAGAAGCGAGCTCAACAATGCCCGCTCCAGCTTCAATCTGGCGCAGGCGACCTACAAGCGCATGAAGTACTCGGTGGAGAAGGGCGCCATCAGTCGGGCGCGCTTCGATGAGGCGCAGGCCGAATTCCAGTCAGCGCAGGCCCAGTATTCCCAGGCGCAGGACCAACTTAGCTACACCTATCTCAAGGCACCCTATAACGGGGTGATCGCGCGCGTGCCGGTGGACAACTATCAGGTGGTCGCCGCTCAGGAAACCATCGCCGTGCTGCAGCAGCCGGGTCAGATCGACGTGATCTTCAACATGCCGGAGCGTCAGGTGCGCGCCATCGATCGTGAGCGTGCCGAGGCCGGGCGCCTTGAGGATGCCGCCCTGGCCTGGGTGCGCTTCGGCAGTGGCGAGTCGCGCTATCCGGCCCGTTACAAGGAGCACGACACCAGCGCCAGCGAGGGCTCGCTGAGCTATGAAGTCACCCTGACGCTGCCGGAGCCGCAGGACATCACCGTGCTGTCAGGCATGAGCGCCACCGTGGAGCTGGACATGCAGCAGCTGACGGCGGCGACCCAGGGCCAGTGGCGCGTGCCGATCGAGGCGGTGGTCACTCAGGAGGAAAGCCCGAACCAGGCCGTGGTGTGGCGCTATGTGCCCAAGGGCGGTGACGCTCAGGTGAGCGAAACGATCAACGAGGACGCCGGCAAGAGCGAGGGCAAGCAGCAGGAAGCTGGCGCCCAGGGCACCGTCGAGGCCGTGCCGGTCACGGTACTGCAGGCCACCGGCGAAGGGCTGGTGATCACGGGAGAACTGAGTGCCGGTGACCGTCTGGTCACCGCGGGCGCCAGTCGCATGGAAGCCGGGGAGCCTGTGCGTCCCTGGGTCAAGGAAGCGGGGCTCTGATCCATGGTCGATTATTTCCTGAGACACAAGGTCATCAGCTGGATGGTCGTGTTGCTGCTGTCGGTGGGTGGCGTGACCTCCTTCTTCGGCCTCGGCCAGCTGGAATTTCCCGAGTTCACCATCCGCAACGCGGTGGTGATTACCCAGTATCCGGGCGCGACGCCCAAGCAGGTGGAAGAGGAAGTCACGCTGCCGCTGGAGAAGGCGATCCAGCAGATTCCCAATCTCAAGCGCGTCAGCTCGGTCAACAGCTCCGGGCTTTCCCAGATCACGCTGGAGCTCGAGAGCAGCGTGCGCGAAGGCGAGATGCAGCAGTACTGGGATCTGCTGCGCCGCAAGATCAATGACGCCCAGTCGAGCCTGCCGCCCGGCAGTGGCTCCTCGATCGTCAATGACGACTTCGGCGATGTGTTCGGGCTGCTCTACAACCTGAGCGGCAAGGGCTATTCGGCGCATGATCTCGAGGACCAGGCCGACTTCCTGCAGCGCGAGCTGACGCTGGTGGAGGGGGTAAAGAAGGTCTCCATCGTCGGCGCGCGCAGCGAGCAGGTCATCGTCGCGCTGGATCGTGATCGCATGCAGGCGCTGAACATCTCGCCGGATCAGCTCGCCAACCTGCTCAATGCCCAGAACGTGGTCGGCGACGCCGGACGGATCCGTCAGAACGGCCTGTCGCTGGAACTGCAGCCAAGTGGCGAGTTCCAGAGCGTGCAGGACCTGGAGCGTCTGGTGGTCGGTCGTCCCGGCAATGGTGGCCTGATTCGTCTCGGCGATATCGCCTCGGTCAGCCGCGAGTACACCGAATCGCCGTCGCGCCTCTATCACACCGATGGTGAGACGGCGCTGTCGCTGGGCATCTCGTTCGCCTCTGGCGTCAATGTGGTCGAGGTCGGTGCGCTGGTCGACAAGCGTCTTGGCGAGCTTGAGTCGCGCATGCCGCTGGGCATGGAGCTGACCACGGTCTATCACCAGCCCCAGGTGGTGGATGAGGCGGTGTCCGGCTTCTTGATCAACCTGGCCGAGGCCGTCGGCATCGTGATTCTGGTGCTGCTGGTATTCATGGGCGTCAAGAGCGGCGTGCTGATGGGGCTGGTGCTGTTGATCACCATTCTCGGCACCTTCGTGATGATGTCGATTCATGGCATCGAGCTGCAGAAGATCTCGCTGGGGGCCTTGATCATCGCGCTGGGCATGCTGGTGGATAACGCCATCGTGGTCACCGAGGGCATGTTGATCGGTCTCAAGCGCGGCAAGACCAAGCGCCAGGCCGCTTTCGAGGTCGTCAACCAGAACCGCATGCCGCTGCTGGGGGCCACGGTGATCGCGATCACCGCCTTCGCGCCCATCGGTCTGTCGCCGGATGCCACCGGCGAGTTCGTCGGGTCATTGTTCTGGGTGCTGTGCTACTCGTTGCTGTTGAGCTGGATCACCGCCCTGACGCTGACACCGTTCTTCTTCGACATGTTCTTCCGCGAAGCGCGGGAGACGGCAGGCAGCGACACGGACGAGAATCAGGAGGAAGACCCCTATCGTGGCGTCATCTTCCGTGGCTTCCGCAGCCTGCTGAGCTGGGCGATTCGCCTGCGCTGGCTGACCCTGGGGGGCGCGGTGGCGTTGCTGGTGGCGGCCGTGATGAGCTTCGGTCAGGTCAAGAATGCCTTCTTCCCGGATGCCTCGACCCCGCTGTTCTTCGTCGATGTCTGGATGCCGGAAGGCACCGATGTGCTGGCGACGGAAGCGCGCATCGCGGACCTTGAGCAGCAGGTGCTCAAGATGGACAAGGTCAATCATGTCACCAGCGTCACCGGCGGGGGCGCCCAGCGCTTCACGCTGACCTACTCGCCGGAAGACAGCTATGCCAGCTTCGGGCAGCTGATCGTCGAGACTCAGGACCGGGCCAGTCGCGAAGCGCGCATGGAGGAGGTGATACGCCTGGTGCGCGCCGAGTATCCTGAAGTCGAGTACAAGGTGCAGGCGTTGCAGGTCGGCCCCTCGGCCAAGGCGAGTCTCGAGGCGCGCCTCTACGGCGAAGACCCCGCAGTGCTGCGTCAGCTGGCAGGCAAGGTGCGTAGCGTCTTCGAGGAGGAGCCGCTGGCCGACAGCATCCGTCTGTCATGGCGCAATCGCGTCAATCGCATCGAGCCCGAATTCCTGGATGATCAGGCGCGGCGTGTCGGCGTGACGCGTGACTCGTTGCATCAGGCGCTGCTGATCAACAGCGACGGCGAGAGCGTCGGTGTCTATCGCGAAGGCTCCGAGCTGATCCCGATCCTGCTGCGCGGTGAAGAGCGTCAGCGCTTCGACCTCGATACCCTGGCGAGCCTCAACGTCTGGAGCGATGAGCAGGAGACCTACGTGCCGGCGGGCTCGGTGATGGGGCCGCTCGAGACCGAGCTGCGCGACCCGCTGATCAAGCGTCGCGATCGTCAGCGCATGCTGGCGGTCTACGCCGAGCCCATGCCGCTGTCCGGCGAAACGGCCGCCAGCGTGCTGGGGCGTATCCGTCCCAAGATCGAGGCCATCGAGCTGCCCGAGGGCTATCACCTGGAGTGGGGTGGCGAGTACGAAACCTCATCCGAAGCTCAGGAGGCGCTGTTCTCCTCGCTGCCGATGGGGCTGCTGGGCATGTTCGTGATCACGGTGCTGCTGTTCTCCAACCTGCGTCAGGCGCTGGCCATCTGGTCCATCGTGCCGCTGACGCTGATCGGTATCGTCAGTGGTCTGATCGTGTTCGGCGCGCCGTTCACCTTCATGGCGCTGCTCGGCACCTTGAGCCTGATCGGCATGGTGCTCAAGAACGCCATCGTGCTGGTGGAGGAGATCAACGTGCAGCTCGATGAGCAGGAGGATCGCTTCCAGGCGGTGGTGCAGGCGGCCGTCAGTCGTGTACGGCCGGTGTCGATGGCGGCCATCACCACCATGCTGGGCATGATTCCGCTGTTCCCGGATGCCTTCTTCTCGAGCATGGCGGTGGTGATCGTGTTCGGGCTGGGCGTGGCGACCCTGCTGACGCTGGTGGTGCTGCCGGTGGCGTACTGCGCCTTCTTCCGCATCCCGACCGGCAACAAGTCCATGAAGACATCCTGATGTGATGATAATGCGGTAATCTTGGTCTGCGCAGTCGCGGCCACCCACACCATGACGCCCGATGACAGTGCCTTTGTCATCGGGCGTCATGGTGTGGTTCGTGCTCGCTATCCTGCGTGAGGGGCATCGCCGCAAGCCCCTTTCCGTTACACTATGCGCCGCCGGTTGCGAGTTGCCCGGTCGCAAGTGTTGCGTCAGTCGAATCCTATCGAGTCGTGAGGTGTGCCTTGGTCGAACCCCTGAGTGCCTGGTGGGGGCAACAGCTGGTGTTGTGCGGTTGGGGTTTCAGTGCAGCGCCGGAAACGGTGTGGACACCGGCCCAGGCGTGCGCGCGTCTGAAGGCCCAGGAAGTCCCGGATGCGGGCGAGTTGGGATGGCGTCTGCTGGAGGCCTTCCCCAATGACACCCCGGACCCGCTGCACCAGTTGGAGGCGTTGGAATTGCTGGCGCTGGCACGTACCGCCGGCTGGCTGTCAGAGGCGCGCACGCGTGCCTGGCTGATACGTCTGCTCACGGCGATCGGCGGGCGTTTCGCCTCGCTGGATGACTGGCTCAAGGCCCTGGCTCATTCGCGCAGCGATGCGGGCTGGACGCGAGGCGATGATGGCTTCTTCGAGGCCAGCCTCGCGTTGTCTCAGTTGGAGCACGAAGACGCCGGCGTCACCTGGCCGCGTCTGCAGGAAGCGCTGGAGGCACAGCCTCCGGTGGCGGTTACTGAGCTCTGGCCTCAGGGCGAGCGCGACCGGGTCTGGATGGCGCGCGCCATCTTCTCGCCGTGGCTCGGCGGTCAGACATTGACCACCGATGACAGCGGCCCGCACGAGGACGGTGCCAGCGGTTTTGACGCCGCGGCGCACTGGCCGGACGTCACGCGCTGGCTGGCCGAGACCTGGGCGATCACCGGGCGTGATGAGCTGATTCGACTGCTGCTGTGGCTGGCCTCGCAGGGGCATCGCTATGGCTGGGACATCGACAGCGCACGCCTGATGACGGCCAGCGACAGCGAGCGTGCCAAGTGGCTGGATGAGCTGGAAGCGGATGCGGCTCAGGAAGAGGCCGAACGCAAGACGGAAGGGCGCAAGGGCGCCCCCGCGCATGCCTCCTCCAGCATCGACGTCGCCGATGGCGGGCTGGAAAAGCCCCCGTCACCGACGGCCTATGGCGAGCTGCTGCTGCAGTATCTCGATCGTGGCGAGCCGTTGGAATTCGCCGCCTGGGACTGGCTGCGTCTGGTCGATCTCGCCTTCGCCGGGCTATGTGCCGGCTGGCTGAGTCGTGAGGAGGGCGAGGACTTCGCCGCCCACGGCATCGACCTGCTGGTGCGCCGCTATGCCGACTGGCAGGGCGTGGCCCGCGCCTATCAGCGCGGTCGCAGTCTGTTCGAGGGTGTCGATCTGACCCGCGACACCGAGAGTGACTGGCGTCCGCTGATGGCGTCGCCGCTGACGCCGCTGCGTTGCGAGCTGCATGCGCTGCTGCCTGCCGCCCGGCGTGAGCGCTGCCGTGCGGCGATTCGTGCGTGGCGCAATGACAGCCGCCACTGGGTGCTGGCCATCGCCAGTATCCGCGAGCCGGACCTGCTCTATCGTCAGGGGCTTGTCGCCGAGGTCGATGCGGCGCGCCGCGAAGAGGCACGCCAATATCTCAACGAGACGCTGGCGCTGGACACCCGCGATGGCGTGCAGGGCATGGCGCGCTTCTGGCTGCCGGCGCAGGCGCATCATCTCAACCAGCTGGCCGCCGATGCCGCGCGTGGTGCCTTGCCCGACGCCCAGACGCCCTTCGGGCGTGCCGATGCCGTCGAGCTGGAACGCCGACAGCGTCTGGCCGTCTGTCATCGCTATCCCGCCAGCGTGGTGATGGCCGAGAAGTACGCCTTCTACCTGCTGATGGTCCAGGACAGCGGTGATTTCCCGGCCGATGAGCTGGCCCAGTGTGCCGAGCGTCTGCGCAGTGCCCTGTGCCGCTACTATCCGGACGCCATGCGTCTGCTGGAAGCTTGGGCGGTGTGGGAATCCGCGGTGCCGGAACTCGAGGATCATCCGCTGGTCAACGAGATCCGCTGGCATCTCGATGACCCCGGCAGCCTGTTCCATTGGCTCGACTGGCGCGCCAGCGACTGGCAGGAGCCGGGGCTGCGTCCGAGTCTGGATCGCTTCACGGCGCTGGCGCTGAGCGGTCCGCTCAATACGCCGTGCTGGGGTGAGCCGATGGTCGAGTACGGGCGGGGCGTCGAGGAACTCAGCGGCTGGCTCGAAGGTCATTATGGTCTCGCCAATGCCGAGGCGCTCAAGGGCTTCCTCGACTTCCTGCGCGATGCCGGTGATCGGGATGAATACCAGATCAATTACGGCCCTTACACCCTCAATCGCGCCCGTCTCGACAATGAGATCGACGTGCTGGAAAGCGCCGAGCGCGGCGATGATGAGCAGGTGCATCTGGACCGTCTGCGTCGCGTCAGGGACAACGAGGCGCGCTGCAACGAGCTGGACATGGCGGCGTGGGACATCGCCCAGATGGTGGACCTCGCGATTGCCGGGCGCCAGCTGGGCTGGCTGGACGACGCGACCTTCACCGCCTATCTGGACAGCGCCTATGCAATGGCGCGCGACCACTACGGCAGCTGGAAGGAATATGCCCGGGGACTGTTCGCCGGCTATGCCTTCTTCATGGGCGACACCGACCAGCGTGACAGCTTCCTGCGCGGCTTCCGCGATGCGCTCATCCAGTGGTTGACGGCGGCGCCACCGCTGGCCGGTGCCTGGTCAAGTCTCGACTTCCCGGGCGCGCGCCCGGGGCATTGGCCGGCGTTGCATCTGGATGTGCTGAGCGGAGACGCTCGCACGTTGCACTGAGCGGGATTCAATTCAGGTTGGGTGAGCGGCAGGGGGGCACTTTCTCTGATGCTTTGGTCTAACTTGTGCGGCAATGGCATACGGTTTGCGGAAACATGAACTACTATCCTGCGAACGAATTGAGTTTGTCATCTGACTGTCGTCATCGTGTTGCAATGTGTGCTGCTGCCTGATCCGGCCCACCTTGTCAGATAGTCGCCGTGTTACCCCTGATCGATCAACGATCATCGTCATGCATCAATGGTTATCGCCGTCCGCAAGCGCTGCTCACCTTCACCCTTCCAGCGCCGGGCCCACGACGAGGAATGCTGGATGCGCCACGCGTTATTATGCTGTTTTCTGATCCTGCCACTGGGTGTGGCAGGCTGTGCCAGTCACTCAACACCGTCCAATGATGTGGCCTACTACGATGTGGACCTGCCGGAACTGCCGAAGCTCAAGCGCTATCGCCAGTCCGCGTCCCAGCCGGCCGCCGAGTCGCAGGACTACGCCATGTCAGGGCCGAGCATCCGCGATGTCCTGCTTGAAGAGCATGACCGCTGGGCCGGGACGCCCTATCGTCTGGGGGGAACCAACTCCCGCGGCATCGATTGTTCCGCCCTGATGCAGCATGTCTTCAGTGATGGCTTCGGCATCGATCTTCCGCGCACCACCACCGACCAGGTGAAGCGTGGCAAGCGCATCGACAAGTCGCAGCTCAAGCCGGGTGATCTGGTCTTCTTCCGTCCCTCGCGTCGCTACAACCATGTGGGGGTCTACGTCGGCAACGGCTACTTCCTGCATGCCTCCACCTCGCGTGGCGTGAAGCTGTCGCGACTCGACAATGTCTATTGGTCCCAGCACTACTGGCAGTCGCGTCGCCCGATGCCCTACGAGGCCATGCAGATGAAGCTGGCCATGCGCAGTCAGTGAGCCGATCACGCTGGCACTGAAACAGACAAGCGCTGACACAGACAAGCCCTTGAATAGACAGGCCCTTGAATAGACAAGTGTCTTCTTCGACATCACCCGGCCCTGGCCGGGTGATGTCGTTTATGAGCCCCGGCAAATGTCAGCCACTGCTCAGGAAGGGGGCTTCAGCGTAGTGCTGCTTGCCTGATCATCAGCGCTCAAGGCATCCGGGGCGAGCCTCCCGGCCGCCGAGTGTTCAATGACGAAATCGACCAGCGCCTGCTCGGCACGTGACAGGCCGCGCTCGCGGCGCCAGGCGAGTGACAGCTCAAGCCAGGCGGGCTCATCGAAGGAGACGGCGGTCAGGTTGTTCTCTTCACGGTCATCCTCGACCACACGCTTGAGGAAGGTGGTGATCCCGAAGCCACGCGCGACGATCGCCTTGTTGAGGGCGATCAGGTTCGATTCGAAGGCGATGCTCGGCGCGAGACCATGCTGGCTGGCCAGGCGCTCGATGAAGTCGCGATGGAAGTAGCCGCGCTTGAAGACCACCAGCTCCTCGGCGAAGAACTCCTCGACGCTGATCTGCGTGCGGGCGGCCAGCGGATGATCGTTCGCCAGGCAGACCACCATTTCCTCGCTCAGGAAGTGGCGTCGAATCAGGCCGTGGGTGTCGGTGCCGAGCTGATCCTCGACGATGACGCCCAGGTCCAGCTCGGCATTGTCGATCATTCGGCGCAGGCTCAGGGTGCCGCCCTCGATCACGCTGAGCTTGATGTCGGGATAGCGTGCCTTGAATGCCATCAACAGGGGCGGGAAGTAGTAGGAGCCGAGCATCGAGGAGACGCCGATGCGCACCTCGCCCTTGACCAGCCCCTCGAGCTCCGCCATCGCCAGTGCCGCGCGCTGTGCCTGTTGCAGTAGGGGCCGGGCATGCTCGAGCAGCGTATCGCCGGCCGGTGTCAGGCGCAGACCGCGTGAGCCCCTGACCAGCAGTTGCGTGCCCAGCCGGCTTTCGAGCCCGGCGATCGACTGGCTGACCGCTGACTGGGCCAGGCTGAGTGCCTGAGCGGCAGTGGTGAAGCTCTGGTGCTCGACGACACTGACGAATATCTCCAGTGCACGCAGATCGAAGGGCAGTTTCATCGCGGGGTCCTGTTGATCGCGAAGTCCTTTATCAGCGCTGCTTCCTCTCGGCGCAGTTTGCGACATCCCTGTGTCGCCGTTGTCATCAGCTTTGCTGATGGCCAGCATCATGTCGAGCTATTTTACTGATGCGAGCGCGCGGCGCAGACTGGCGCCATCCCCATGCTTGATTGAGTGCAGGTACCTGATGGCTTCATCGCTTTCCGCGTCTTCTTCCCCCGATTCCGCCGCCTCGGTTTCCGCCACACAGTCCGAGCTGCCCGAGCCGCTCAAGGCGCGCGGGCGTGACTGGCGGCGCATGACCCAGGCGCTGTGCCTGGGCTCCTTCGTGGTCTTCATCAACCTCTATCTGGTGCAACCGCTGCTGCCGCTGCTGGCGACGGATCTGGGCCTGAGCTCGCTGCAGGCGAGTCTGTCCCTGTCGGTGAGCACCCTGACGCTGGCTATGGCACTGCTGGTGTTCGGCCCGCTGTCCGATGCGCTGGGGCGGCGGCGTATTCTGCTGTGGACCCTGGCCGGCGGGGTGGCCTGTTCAGGGCTGGCACTGTTCGCCGAGGGCTTCTGGTCGCTGCTGGCGGTGCGCGCGCTGCAGGGCTTTCTGCTCGGCGGCCTGCCGGCGGTGGCAGTGGCGTACATGAGTGACGAGATGGAGCAACCCGCCTTGATGGTGGCGGTGGGGCTCTACATCAGTGCCAATTCGCTGGGCGGCATCTCGGGGCGGGTCGCGGGGGGCGTGATCGCGGAGCACTGGGGCTGGCAGGCCAGCTTCGCCGCTATCGGCGGCGTCAGCCTGCTGGTGCTGGGGGCGTTATGG
>CETM01171682.1_pt1 | contig 20016 bp, 20 predicted proteins | sample 361451 | NCBI WGS metagenome assembly CETM01 (sample SAMEA2622690, study PRJEB7988) | marine metagenome | isolation source: saline water (ENVO:00002010), including
TAATGTTGTTAATGGATTATTTTCTAATGGAGATAAACTTATTTTTTTCTTTTTATTAATTAATTTTATATAAGTAGAATATCTAATATTTCTAAAAAAATTATTTATTACTTGTGAAACTTTAAACATAATTACTTATTTAATTTCCTTGTGAGTATCAAAAAAAGTAATAGGCCAATTTAATGTTTTAAAATTATTTTTAAACCAGTAAGGCATATATCTTTCAGCTAAAAATCCATAAATTCTAATTTTATCATAACCAGTCAAATTTTTTTTTTTAAACAATTCATCACATTTAAAAAGCCAAGGAAAAATTTCCTCATAGAATTGATTAAGAATATCTGAATTTTTACATATAAACATATTATGTGGATTATATTCATAACCAGATAAAAAATTAGAAAATCCAACTTGATTATTTTTGTTTAAAAAACTAATTGCATTTTTTAAAAAATAAGAACCATGAAAAACATTAAATTGGTCTTTTAAAGATGTTCTTTTAAATAACATCGAAGGTTTTTTTAAAACTTCTACAAAACTTCTTTTTATAAGTTTAATATTTTTAATTTTATCAAAAATAAGTGGCTCGACTAAAATTACATCATTTTTACACCATAAGTCATCTGGCTTTGTAATTACTGAATTTTTTAATTCTTCTATATTATTTGTTTCTAATAAATTCTTTTTTTTCCAAAATCTCCTGTAAGAACAAAAACCTATCCAATCATTATATTTTTGCAAATATTCTTTATTTTTCCACAAATAATAATGAAAAGTATATTCGCCAAAGTTAATATTTTTATTTGATATATTGTTAGTTCCCTTATCATTTAACCATCTGTTATCAAAACTTTGATTTCCAAGCCCTACAGGAATTAGGTTAAGTTCTTTAAATAGATTATAATTTTCATTATAAATTGATAAACAATAAATTTTCATTTTATTGAAATTATATTATTAAATTTATAAATCATATCCTTTTAAAATGATAATTTAAAATAAGCTCGTATATTTCATTTATAAAATATGATTATTTAATACTTAATTACAAAAATAATTATATATTTATTGCGAGAAATTACAAAAAACTTATATTAAATTCAAAATGTCAAACGATATCACTGTAATTGCAACACTGTACAAGACGCCAATAAAAATGATTAAAAACTTTAATCATTATAAAAAATATAAATCTATATTTTTTGATCAAGAGTCGAATGGTAAATTTAAAAACAAAATGAAAAAAATTTTAAATTTCAAATTTAAATATTATTATTCTTTAAAAAATATTGGTTTAAGCAAATCTTCAAATTTACTTTTATCTAAAGTAAAAACGAAATATTGTTTATTTACACAACCTGATATTTTAATCGAAGAAAAATCAATTAATATGTTAATTAAAGCAATAAAACTTCAGAAGGATGCTATTTTTGTTGGACCCAAGAACGTAAAAAATAAAAGATTTAAAAAATTAAATAAATATCCAAAATATAAAATAGTAAATAATTTGAAAGCAGCATGTATGTTATGTGATGTAAAAAAGCTTAGAAAAATTGGTTTTTTCGATAATGACTTTTTTCTTTATTGGGAAGATGTTTATTTAATGAAAAAAATAAGTAAAACAAATTATAAAATGCTTTTAGTAAATAATGCATATGCATTTCATGAAAGTAGCAAATCATCAGAAGATAATTTAAAAACAAATTTTATCAGGAATTCAAATTTTATGTATGGTGAGCTTTTATATGATTATAAATTAAATAAATTAAGATTTTTGAAAGTTTTTAGAAAATTTTTTCAGAATATATTTTATTTTCTATTTAATATTTTGAAATTTAAGTTAGAAGATGTAATTAAAAATTTAGCAAAATTAGCTGGTATAGTTAAATTCTTAAGATTTTATTTAACAAAAGGCACAAAAAAAATATAAATTTATATGATTAAAAAATTTTTAGATCTAGGACTGCAACCTTTGGCAAATTCATATATTGAAAAAAAAAAACTGGATAAAAAAGAAAAAAAATTTAATTTAGAAATTGGATTTAATACAAAAAATTATTTAGTTTCGATACTTAAAACAATACCAAAAGAAAAAATGTTTAATGAAAATTACCCCTATAAAACTTCCGAATCTCAAACAATGAAAGATTCATTTAAAAATTTATCTAAAAATATAAAAAAAAGTTATAGACCCGATATGATAATTGAAATTGGAAGTAATGACGGTACCTTCATCAAAAATTTTGATAAGAAAATTGCAATTTGCGTCGAACCTTGTAAAAATATAGCCAAGTTAACAAAAAAAAAAAAATATAAAACTTATCCTGAATATTGGAGTCAAAAATTAGCAAAAAAAATCACTAAAAATAAAAAAGCTGATCTAATATATTCCTCTAATACACTTAGTCATATTAAAAATCTTAATGAAATCTTTATGGCTATTAACATTGCATTAACAAGAGATGGTATTCTTATTCTAGAGGATCCATCTCTTTTAAATTGTATAAAAAATGTTGCATATGACCAATTTTACTGTGAACATATATATGTTTTTTCCACAATAGCATTAAAAAATATTTTACAAAAATTTGGTTTAGAAATATTTAGGATTGAGAATATTAAAACTCATGGTGGATCCAATAGATATTTTATTAAGAAAAAATTAAATAAAAACTGGAAAATAAGTAAAAGTGTAAAAAAAGAAATATCTAAAGAAATAAAATTTGGTTTACACAAATTTTCAACTTACAAAAAGTTTGAAAAAGACGTAATTAAATCAAAAGAAAAATTATTAAAAATTTTCAAAAAATTATCAAATAAAAAACTTAAGATTATTGGATATGGAGCTACAGCTAAATCATGTACAGTATTAAATTATTGTGGCATTGGCAAAAGATCAATCGAATACTTTTTTGATACAACATCTTACAAAATTAATAAATATTTACCTGGAACAAAAATTTTTATTAAAAAATATAAAAAATTGGACAAATCAAAGGTTGATGCAGTGTATTTGGGGGCATGGAATTTTAAAGATGAAATTTTTAAAAAAGAAAAAAAATTTATTTCAAGTGGAGGAAAGTTTATTACTCACGTTCCATATCCAAAGTTAATTTGAAATTTCAGAAAATGGGATTCCTAATTTATCTTTTGCAGACAAAATAGGATTTTTTATTGGCCATTTAATTTTAAGATCATTGTCATTCCATTTAATTGTAACTTCACTGTTTTTATTTCTATAATTAGTACATTTATAATATACGGAGCATTTTTTTGTTAGGCAAATAAATCCATGAGCAAAACCTTCTGGTATGTAAAGTGAAAAATTTGAATCATGAGACATTTTTATTTTAAAATGCTTTCCAAATGTTTTTGAATTTTTTCTTAAATCAACAACAACATCAAGTATTTTACCATATACAACAGTTATTATTTTAGCTTGAGGTTTTTTCAATTGCAAATGTAAACCTCTCAAAGTATTTTTTTTGGAAAATGAAAAACAATCAAATATAAAATTTTTTTTTAATATTTTTTTTTTTTCTACTTCTTTAAAGTAACCTCTTTTATCTTTGTAAACTTTTGTTTTTAAAATTAATAATCCTGAAAATTTTGTTTTAATTATTTTCATTTAAATTAAGTAAAAATTTTTTTTTGATATCTATTTTAGAATTCCAACCAGGAAGTTTTTTAATTTTTCTTGTTGGAATTTTAAATTTTTTATTAGACATATAATTTATTTTTATTTTATTTTTCAATTTTATACTATTAATTAAATTTTTTATTGATATATTTTTTTTATTAAACAAACAGTAAGAACCAGATTTTATTTTTTTTCTAAATAATATGTCTAATGATAAAAATATATCTTCAATATGTATAATATTAAGAACAAGTTTTGATGTAAAAATTTTAGTCAACTTATTTTTTTTTATATTTTTAAATAGCGTAGGTAAGAGTTTCTTTCTGTAATCATTTTTACCGAAACTTTCATAAAATTTAATATTATAAAAATTGCATGATTTATACTTGTATTGGTAATAATTAAAAATCATATCAAATGAATTTTTTGTAGCAGCATATAAATTAAGGGAATCGAGTTTTTTACTTTTAGGGTGTTGCATCATTGTCCCAAAATTTATTACTTTTTTACATTTATTTGATATCAAGTCCAAAACTAAAGTTGGAAAGATCACATTGGCGTTTATTAATTTACTAATATCCTCGAAATTGTGACTATTAACATAATAATTTGAAAAATTTATAAATATATCTATTTTTCTATTTTTTAGTTTTATTTTTAAATCTTTTTCAGCTGAAAAAAATATTTTTTTAAATTTTGGATAGTTATTATTCAAATTTAAAAATTTTTTGTTAAACTTATTTTTATTTCTTAACAAAACTGTAATGTCATATTTATTTTTCAAGAGGTATTTCAAACATTCATAACCAATAAATCCTGAAGTTCCTGAAATTAAAATTTTTTTTTTCATAATAAATAATTAAGTAAAATAATAATAAGTTTTAACCTTTAAATAATTTTATTTTTAGACAAATTTTTGTCATAAGAAATAACATATATGTGTTAAAAAACTATATTTATGATATAAGATAACTCTCTAAAAATGAAAAATTCAAATAATTATCAAGCTGAATCAATAAAAGTTTTAAAAGGCCTCGAAGCTGTAAGAAAAAGACCAGGGATGTATATTGGAGATACAGATGATGGAACAGGCCTTCATCATATGGTTTATGAAGTTGTAGATAATTCAATTGATGAAGCATTAGCAGGATATTGTAATAAAATAGAGGTAAATATAAATGCCAACGGATCTATAACTGTAAAGGATAATGGAAGAGGGATTCCCGTTGATATGCATAAAGGAGAAAAGAAATCAGCTGCAGAAGTAATTATGACCCAGTTACATGCTGGTGGTAAATTTGATCATGACTCGTATAAAGTTTCAGGAGGATTGCACGGAGTTGGGGTTTCTGTTGTTAACGCTTTATCTGAAAAATTACTTCTTTACATAGATAGAGATGAAAAAAGATATTTTATTGAATTTGAAAATGGAAATTCTAAGTCACCATTAAAAGCAATTGGAAAATCAAAAAATAATGGAACTGAAATAACTTTTTTTCCAGCAAAAAAGGTATTTTCATCTGTAAAGTTTAATTTTAACATTCTTCAAAAAAGAATGAGAGAATTAGCTTTCCTAAACAAAGGAATTAAAATTATTATTAACGATCTTACCCAAAAAAAAATAAAATCTTTTGATTTTAAATTTGATGGTGGAGTAATAGAATTTGTTGAGTATTTAGATGAAAAAAGAGAAAAATTAATTAATAAAAATGATAAAGATATATTTAAAAAACCAATATTTATCCAAGGAAAAAAACAAAATGTTGATATTGAGTGTTCTTTGAAATGGAATGCAGGCTATTCAGATGATGTTTATCCTTATACAAATAATATCTTTCAGAAAGATGGAGGGACTCATATTTTAGGTTTTAGAAGTGCCTTAACAAGAGTAGTAAATAAATATGCAAATGAACAAAACTTATTAAAAAAAAATAAAGTATCATTATCGGGAGACGATATAAAAGAAGGCTTAACTTGCGTACTTTCAATCAAAATGCCTGATCCAAAATTTTCTTCACAAACTAAAGATAAATTAGTTTCGTCAGAAATAAGAAATATTGTAGAAACAATTATTAATGAAAAATTATCTACGTGGTTTGACCAAAACCCTTCGGTAGCAAAAATAATTCTAACAAAAGTAATTCAAGCTGCTGTAGCCAGGGATGTAGCGAGAAAAGCAAGAGAAAATGTAAGAAGAAAGGGAGCTTTAGAATTAACAGGATTACCGGGTAAACTTGCTGATTGCCAAAATTCAAAACAGGAAGGTACAGAGTTATTCATAGTAGAGGGAGATTCTGCAGGTGGTTCAGCAAAGCAAGGTAGGAATAGAGAATATCAAGCTGTATTGCCGCTAAGAGGAAAAATATTAAATACTTATATAGATTCTAATGGAAGTAAAAAAAATGGCAATGGAAATGATTTAAGAACAAAAGCTTTATCCAAAATGATTTCATCAAATGAAATCATAACTTTAATCAATGCCCTTGGTTTAGATCCAAAAAACGAAGAAATAGATATTAAGGATCTGAGATATGGAAAAATAATTATAATGACCGATGCTGATGTTGATGGTTCTCATATTAGAGCTTTACTATTAACTTTTTTTAATAACATTCCGTTTAATAAATTAATTGAAAATGGAAATATATATTTAGCCCAGCCTCCACTTTTTAAGATAAACAAAGGATCAAAAGGAATTTATATTAAAGATGAAAAAAATCTTGAAAGTTTTATTTTAAAAAATTCCAAAGAATTAAAAAAATATAAAAATGGTTCAAAGGAATTTAATAAAATTTTACAAATAGAAAAATCTAAACTTTCAATTCAAAGATTTAAAGGACTTGGGGAAATGAATCCTGAAGAACTTTGGAATACTACTCTTAATCCTGAAACGAGAAGCCTTTTGCAAGTTCAATATTCAAAAAATAATAAAAAAGACTTAGAATTAATCCACACTCTTATGGGTAATGATGTTGCTTCAAGAAAAGATTTTATTGTAGAAAATGCAATAAATGTTTCCAATCTTGATATTTAATTATGAAGTTTTTAAAAGCTTCACATCTTTACTCTTTAAATAAATCTACCTATATTAATTTAAGATGGATAGCATATATAGGACAACTTATTGCAGTTTTAAGCGTACAATTTTTATTAAATTTTAAATTTAATTATTTTTATTGTATTATCATAATATTTTTTGGCGTATTAACAAATCTTTACTTGCAATTTAAAGTTAAAGAAAACCAACTTAATAATTTACTTTCCACAATTTATTTAAGTTTTGATATATTACAATTAGGTATATTATTTTTTTTAACTGGAGGCATCACAAATCCATTTATATTTTTAATTATAATTCCAGCAGTATTTTCAGCTCAATATTTAAATATTTATAGTTCTGTATTGTTAGTTTTTTTAATAATTTTAATTTTAACTTTTTTATCTTTCTTTTATAAAGAACTCCCCCATCCTGAAGAGATACATTTTCATGTACCAGATTATTATCTTTATGCTATCCCATTATCTATTTTAATAGGTTTATTATTTTTAGTTTATTTTGCTGTTAAATTTGGAGAGCAAGATAGAATAAGACAAAAAGCCTATGATAAAATTAAAGAAATAATGGCAAAAGAAAACGAACTTCTATCTTTAGGTGGCCAAGCTGCGGCAGCAGCTCACTCCCTTGGAACTCCATTATCGACAATATTACTAATTGTTAAAGAACTCCAAAAGGAACTTGGAGAAAATAAAAAAATAAAAAAAGATCTAGATCTTCTAGTAAGTCAAAGCAATAGATGTGCTGCAATTTTAAAAAAATTATCAATGAACCCAAGAATCGATGATGGATTTCTAGATTCAAATCTAAATCTATATGATTATATAAATGAAATAGTTAATTCCTTTAAGGAGATAAGTAAGAAAAGTTTTATATTTGATGCAGAAAATTATAAAAATCCATTAAAAACAACAAAATCTGCTGAGATAATTTATGGATTAAGAAATTTTATTGGAAATGCAAATAAATTTAGCAATCAAAAAATAGAAATATTTTTAACTAGTAATAAAAAAGATACAGAAGTCATCATTAAAGATGATGGTCCAGGATTTCCTAAAGATTTGATAGAAAAAGATAAACTAGGAGAACCCTATATAAGAAGTGCAAATCAAGAAAATTTATCAAAATATGGATTGGGACTAGGAACTTTTATAGGCAAAACTCTTTTGGAAAAAAATTATGCAAATATAGTATTTCAAAATTCAAAAAAAAATGGTGGAGCAGAAGTGATAATTAAGTGGAAAAATAAGGATTTAAGCCAAATTCAATGAAGCTTTTTTTTGTTGTAAAATAATCCACTAAGTTCTTTAATCATAACATCTCCCAATTCCTGAACATCAGTAATTTTTATTGCTTTATTATAATATCTCGATACATCGTGTCCAATTCCTATAGCCAACAATTCTATTTCACTTTTATTCTCAATAAGTTTTACAGTTTTTTTTAAATGTTTTTCTAAAAAATCACCTGAGTTTACAGATAAAGTTGAGTCATCTACTGGAGCTCCATCAGAGATTACCATCAAAATTTTTCTTTCTTCTTTTCTTTTACTTAATCTATTGTAAGCCCATGAAATTGCTTCTCCATCTATATTTTCTTTAAGCAAACCTTCTTTAAGCATTAATCCCAAATTTTTTTTAGAAAGCCTCCAATGACTATCAGCGCTTTTATAAATAATATGTCTAAGATCATTTAATCTGCCTGGATTTTTATTTTTTCCTTTTTTATTCCACTCTTCTCTGCTTTTTCCTCCTTTCCAATTCTTTGTTGTAAATCCAAGTATCTCTACTTTGACAGAACATCTTTCTAAAGTTCTAGACAATATATCTGCACAAATTGCAGCAATTGTTATTGGCCTTCCTCTCATTGATCCTGAATTATCAATTAATAAAGTTACTACTGTATCTTTGAAATCTAAGTCTTTTTCTTTTTTAAATGATAAAGAGTTAAATGGATCAATTATAATTCTTGGTAATTTAGAACTATCTAACAATCCTTCTTCTAAATCAAATTCCCATGACCTATTTTGTTTAGCCAATAACTGTCTCTGAAGCTTGTTAGCAAGCTTTGTTATCAAATCTTGAAAACTAACTAATTGATGATCTAAATTTTTTCTTAATTTTAATATTTCCTCAGAACTTTCAAGATTTTCGGCTTTAGCTATTTCATCAAATTCTGTTGTATATATTTTATAATCTTTATCACTAGTTGTAGAATTAATTTTTTGAATTATTTTTTCTGAGCTTTGATTTTCTGATTCTGTATCAACTAGCTGTTCATCCATTTTAAAGTCATTTAAATCAAATTCACCATCAATTCCATTTTTATCTTCCTCTTGTTTTTTGTTTTCTTCATTCTCATTACTTTCATTATCTTCACCTTTATTTTGATTGTTTTCATTATTTTCTTCATTTCTTTCATTATTTTTATTTTCATCTTCTTCACTAAAAAAATCCATTTCTTTTAAAATTTCAGAAATTTTAAAGTTATATTCATTTTGATCTTCAAGATTTTTCTTTAAAAAGTCTAAATGCTTCCCGATAGAAGCTTTAAAATCTTTTTCCCAAAAACTAAGTATTTCCTCACATATTGAGTTGAGTTCTAAATTAAATAAATTTTTAAGCATATACAGTTCAAACGCTTCAGCAATTTTAACATCTTCTTTTTTTTTAAGTTGATCTTTCCTTTTTAAATTTATTTTGAATTTATAATTATCTTTTAAATTTTTAGATATTCCCTTTAACATATTGCAACCTAAAATTTCATATCTTACTTTTTCAGAAATATCATAAAGAGATTTAGAAGATGAATTTTTTGGTAAATTTTTTAGATATATTAATTTATTTGAAAATTTTCTTTTTAGAGCCTCTGAATCCGCTTCGGCTCTTAGTTTTAAGAAGTCAGTTTTATTGCCAATATTATCTAATTCAAAAAAATTATAGTTTTTAGAACTTAAATTATTTTTAGAATCACTACTATTTTTATAATCATCAGAAATAACTTTGACTGTAGAAATTAATGCCTGTTTAAATTGTTCTTTTAGATTGTCTTCTTTTTTCATTTAAACTTGAATATTTATCATTGACTCAGGTAAATCTTCCCCAAAACATCTTTGATAATATTCAGAGATGATATTTTTTTCCGCTTCATCGCACTTATTTAAAAATGTAACTCTGAATGCATAACCAGTATCTTTAAATATCTCAAAATTTTCTGCCCAATGTAAAACTGTCCTTGGACTCATAACAGTAGATATATCTCCAGCTACAAATCCTTTTCTTGTTAAAGATGCAACTTTAATCATATTTGACACAATTTCTTTTCCTTTTGTATTATTTAAATTCTTATTTTTTGCTAATATAATTTCCATCTCCTTTTCCAAAGCTAAATAATTTAGTGTTGTAGTTATATTCCATCTATCAAGCTGTGCTTGGTTAATTTGTTGAGTTCCGGTATAAAGTCCTGTTGTATCCCCAAGTCCAACTGTATTAGCTGTAGCAAACAATCTAAAATAATTGTTTGGTCTTATTACCTTATTTTTTTCCAATAATGTTAGTCCACCTTCCGCTTCAAGAACTTTAGTCATCAAAAAAGCAACATCTGGTCTCATTGCATCATACTCATCAAAAACAAGAGCAACACTATTTTGAATAGCAAAAGGAAGAATTCCTTCTTGAAATTCTGTAATTTGTTTACCTTCTTTGACTACAATTGCATCTTTTCCAATTAAATCTATTCTGCTTATATGAGAATCCAAGTTTACTCTAATACACGGCCAATTTAATCTAGCTGCTACATTTGTTATATGGCTACTCTTTCCTGTACCATGAAATCCTGAAATCAAAACTCTTTTATTATATTTAAATCCCGCAAGAATAGCTAAAGTTGTATCTCGGTCAAATTTGTAATCTTTATCAATTTCAGGGACAAACTCATTTTTTTTGGAGAATGCATCAACTTCCATATCAGTATCAATCCCAAAAGATTGCTTAACAGACAATTTTATATCAGGTTTTAAATTTAAATTAGGTGTCATTTTTTTCTCTGTAAGTATTTTTTAGTTGAGTATAAGCTAAAGTAATTACTTTAAGTTTATTCTCATATTTTTTATTTCCTGCATTCATATCAGGGTGAAATTTTTTGACAAGCTTTTTGAATTTTTCTTGTATCTTGGTCCATTTCAGGCCTACTGAAACGCCAAGTATTCCAAAAGCTTTAATGTCATTAATATTAAATTTAAATTTATTCATATTGTTAAATTGACTTTTAAAACTTGCCGCATCTAGCTCGTCTTTTAATGCATTATTCCACAAAACTTTAAAAAAATTATCAGAAGAGCTAAAGCTTTGCGTAGGTTTATGCCAAACCATATCACTTTTAAGCCAATCATATATTTGTCTGTCTGACATACCTGAAAAATAATTCCAATTTTTATTAAATTCCCTTACATGAGCAAGACATAAAAGACGGTAACTTTTGCTATTATCCTTCTCAATAGGTGCTTTATATTCGCCAATTTCAAAACAATTATTCCAGTCACAAATATTTTTCATAATGTATAATAGTTTAAAATATGGATATAAACCAACTTATTTCAATTGTAAAAAAAAAAATATCAGAAAATATTAAAACTGAAAGTTTTACAATTGAAGATAAAACTTTTTTACACAAAAACCATGAAACGCATTCTAAAGGAAAATATCATATTAAACTGATAATTTCTTCAAAAGAATTAAAGTCTATGAATAAAATTAAATCAACACAAAAAATTTATGAAATTTTAAAAGTAGAATTAAAGAACAATATTCACTCTATACAAATAAAATTAGAATAGTTCTTTTTTAATAAATAATTCAATTTTTTTTGAATTAAATTTTCTATTTATTATTGGTTTTCCAATATCTTTAATCAAAATAAGATTGATTTTTGAACTATTATTTTTTTTATCCATTTTCATATATTTTATTATTTTTTTTAAATCTTTTAATTTAAAATATTTTTTTATATCCAAATCTAAATTTAGATCATCTATATGTTTAATTATTTTATTAAATTTTGATTGTTTTAAAATTTTATTTATTAAACTAAATTTCAACCCTGAAACAATACCGATCATCACAGCCTCTCCATGGTTTAGTTTTTTAGAAAAATTTAATGTAGCCTCGTAAGCATGAGCAAAGGTATGACCAAAATTTAAAATTTTTCTCAGGCCAATTTCTTTTTCATCTTTTTCTATAATATTTTTTTTAATTTTACAGCTTTCAAATATAGCTTTTTCAATGAATGGAGTTTTTAATTTAAAAATTTGTTTATTAAATTTATTCAAATAATTAAAATTTTTATTACTTTTGATAATACTATGTTTTAATAATTCTCCATACCCACATATAATTTCTCTTTTTGGAAGAGTTTTAAGTGTATTAATATCTGAAATAACCAAATCAGGTTGATAAAAACTTCCAATTAAATTTTTACCATAATTATTATTAACACCAGTTTTACCTCCAATAGATGAATCTACTTGAGATAATAAAGTGGTAGGAATATTTACAAATTTTAATCCTCTTTTGTAAATACTTGCGGCAAAACCTACAACATCTCCTGTAATTCCTCCACCAAGAGAAATTATACAATCATTTCTAGTGAAATTATTGGCAAATAATATATTAATTATTTTATTAACAGAATTTAAATTTTTATTTTTTTCACTTGAATCAAATAGATAAGTTATTAAATCTTTTTTTAAAAAATTTTTTTTTGTTTTTTTTATTATTTTTTTTGGAATTTTTTTATCAATTACAAGTAGACATTTATTATAATTTATTCCTTCTTTTATAAAAAAATTTTTAGTTTTTAATATAATATCTTTTCCAATGAAAATTGAATATTTTTTGCTTTTTGTTTTTACTAATATTTTATAATTCATTATAAATTTTAATTATTTTGTTGGAAATCTGTATTTTATTAAAATTGTCACAATTAATTTCATAATTGGCTTTTTTATAAAATATATTTCTTTCATATATTAAGTTTTTTAAATCTTTTTCATTTAAATTTTTTGTTAAAGGTCTTTTTTTACTATATAAAATTCTTTTTACTAAAGTCGAACTTTTCCAATTAAGCCAAAAAGATATACCATATTTTAAAACCATTTTTTGAATGTTTTTATTGATAAATGCTCCCCCACCTAATGAAATAACCTTTTTGTTTAGTGATTTTAAATTATCGTTTACAACTTTTTCTTCTATTTTTCTAAAATACGATTCACCTTTATTTTCAAATATATTAACTATAGTTGAGTTTTCATCCTTTTCTATAATTTTATCAATATCTAATAGTTCAAAATCAAGTTTTTTTGATAAGATGGATCCTATGGTAGATTTTCCTGATCCCATCATGCCAACTAATACAAGGTTTTTTTTTGACATTATAAGTTTCTATATTGACATAACATAATATGGTCTTAATTTAAAATTAATTAAAATCTAATGCAATTTCAAAAAAAAAGAGCTGGAAATTTAGGTGGAGTGGGAAAAATTTTAATTAAGTTTTTATTAGTCATTTTGGTATTTTTTGTAGCAGTAATATTAATAGATAGGATTGAATTTCCTTCTCCTAAAAAAAATATTGAAAAAATTCTGAAAAATGAAAATTTTAAAGTTGTTAAATAAAATACAAATAACACTATATGTGTTTTTATTTTTAATCGTTAATTTTAAAGTATTTTCAAATGAGCCAGTAGATATATGGAGCTTAAATCAATCTGAACAAAAAAAAAAAGAACAAAAAATTAAAATTGAGAATAATTTAGAAACAGATGAAAATAGTTTAATAATAAAAACAATTAATAATGAAGAAAGTAAAATTTTAGAAGATGGAAATCTGTCAACTAGTGAAATACTTTTAGCAGGTTTATATGATCCTGAGGAATATGGTCTTAATATTGAAATGTGGAGTAATTCAGAAGGTGAAGAATTAAAAAAAATACTGAATGATATTGAAAAATTAAATTTATCTTTTGACTCTAAGGAAATACTTGAAATAGCATTATTAACCAATTCTTACACACCAAATAAAAATATTTCTGCCGAAGAATTTTTTCAATTTAAAACTAATTACTTAATTAAAAATAGAGATTTAAATTTAATAAAAAAATATTTAATTAAAAATAAAAAAATGCCCAATCAATCATTGTTAATTAAATTTTTTGTAGATCAACATTTAATAGAATCAGATTTAGAAAATGCCTGTTCATTATTTGATAAAATTGAAGTTGATGATGAATATTTATCTAAATTTAAAATTTATTGTTTGATAAATCAAAATAAAATTGAACAAGCTCAACTAATTTATGATTTAAAAAAAGAACTAGGTTTAAAAGATGATTTTTTTGAGAAGAAATTTAATATTTTGTTAGGATATGAAGAAAATAATGAAAACGAAATTTCAGATAAAAACGTTTTAGATTTTCACATATCTCACAGAACAAATATTGATTTTTCATATTCTCCAGATGAAAATACATCGAATTTAATTTGGAAATATCTTTCGAATTCAAATTTATTAGAAACAGTTGATCAAATCGATTTATTAGATGAACAAAAAGTAAAAATGATTGAAAAAGCTACGCACGAGGGAAATTATAATGAAACTGATCTATTTGATCTATATAAAAGATATCAGTTTAATATAAATCAATTATTGAATGTTAAAGAAACATTTAAATTATTGCCATCTTATGAAGGAAGAGCTCTTCTATACCAAAGATTAATTTTGACAATTGATAAAAATGAAATAATTGATTTAGCTTATAAATTAAAAAATTCATTTAACGAAGATAATATTCAAGATGCATTTAAAGAAGAACTTTCAAAAATACTTAGTAAAATAGAATTTGACGAAGTTCCATCTAACTACTCTACTTTTTATAACAACAATATTATATCAAATGACAATATTGTTAAAAAAATTAAATATAACAATAAGATTTTGCATCAATCAAAAATATTAAAATATTTTTCAGATGAGTCTAGTATTCCTAAAACAGAAAAAGACATTAATGATTTTTTAAAAAAAATAAAAAAAGATAAAAAATATGTTTTTACCACTAAAGATATTATAATATTAGAATCATTAAAATCTGATGGGATAAAAATAGAAAATAAATTTGATAATTTATATGAGGAAAACCCAGATATTCCAACAGATATACAGGTCAAAATTAACAATGAAGAAATCGGAACAATACTTTTAAGAATAGTTCAAATCATAGGAGAAGATGATTTGGAAAATCTGGGATCAGAAAGTTTAAATTTTATCGTGAGTGTATTAAATGAACTTAATATGGACAAGATCAGAAATAGAATAATTCTTAAAGTTCTCCCCTTAAAAGTATGATATATATTTTTATGAACTATGACCATTAAAAAAATATTAACCGAACCAAATAAAATATTACGTCAGATTTCTACACCAGTAGATAAAGTAAACAAAGAGGAACAAACATTGATGGATGATATGTTAGAAACAATGTATTATGCAAATGGAATTGGCTTGGCAGCAATTCAAGTAGGCATACCAAAGAGAATAATTGTTATGGATATTTCTAAAGAAGAAAACAATAAAAAACCATTATATTTTGTTAACCCAGTTATTAAAAATAAAAATAATCAACTTTCCACCTATGAAGAAGGATGTCTTTCAGTTCCAGATCAATTTGCAGAAATTGATAGACCAAGTACGTGCGTTATTGAATATTTAGATTATTATGGAAATTCACAAGTACTTAATGCCGAAGGTCTTTTAGCTACCTGTATTCAGCATGAAATGGATCATTTAGAAGGCATACTCTTTATTGATTATCTCTCTAAACTTAAAAAATCAATGATCATTAAAAAATTATCCAAGCAAAAAAAAATAGATAGAATTATTGTTTAGATAATGAATAAAAAAATTGTTTTTATGGGTACGCCCTTATTCGCAGTTCCTATACTTAAGTCTTTATATCAAAATGGATACCAAGTTTCTGTAGTTTATACGCAGCCAGAAAAAAAATCAAAAAGAGGAATGAGTATGAATCGGACTCCGATTCAAAATTTGTCTGAAACATTAAATATTCATTTTAGAACACCAATGTCTTTAAAAAATAATAAAGAAGAATATAATTATTTAAAAGAGTTGAATGCAGATTTGGCAATTGTGGTTGCTTATGGAAATTTAATTCCTAAAGAAATGTTAAGCTTAACAAAAAAAGGATTTATTAATATTCATGCATCATTGCTTCCTTTATGGAGAGGTGCCGCACCAATTTCTCGATCTATTATGAATTTAGATATCCAAACTGGGATAAGTATAATGAAAATTACTGAAACACTTGATACAGGACCTGTTTGTAATTCGTATAAATTAGAAATTTTAGAAAATGAAAATACTGAAAGTTTGTCTGAAAGACTTTCCTTATTAGCTGCTGAAAAAATTCTTGAAAATATTGATAACATTTTTGAAGAAAAAGCTGTTTTCAAAGATCAAGATCATAACAAAGCTACATATGCTAAAAAAATTGACAAATCAGAAGGTAAAATCTCCTGGGACCAGACTGCAAAAAAAGTTATTGGAAAAATTAATGGACTTTACCCCATTCCAGGTGCTTTTTTCCTATATAAAGGAGAAAGGTATAAAATTTTAAAAGCTGAACTTTCAAATTCAAAAGGAAAACCAGGTATAATTTTAAATGATAATTTTGAAGTTGGGTGCTCTGACGGTTCTATAAAAGTTTTGGAAATACAAAGACAAGGAAAAAAAGTTCAAAAAATTAAAGAATTTATTCTCGGCACTCTAATGAAAAAGGGCACGAATCTTAAAAATGCATAGGTATCAGATTATTCTTGAATATGATGGAACTTTTTTTTATGGATTCCAAATTCAAAAAAAAGTTAATACTGTTCAAAAATTTGTTCAATCCATAATTTCAAAAATTTTAAAAGAAAAAATACAAATAGTTGGTTCTGGTAGAACTGATCGTGGAGTTCATTCTTGGGGCCAATCAGCACATTTTGATACAAAAAAAAAGATTCTTAATTCTAGAAAGCTGATTCAATCTTTAAATTTTTTTTTAAATAAAAAATTATTATCTGTAATAAAAATAAAAAAAAGAAATTTGAATTTTCATGCACGATATTCTGCTAAAGAGAGAGTTTATGAATATGTTCTTATTAATAGATTAGCTTCACCTTCAATAGATAAAAATAAAGCCTGGCATATTAAAAAAAAATTAGATCTAGATTTAATGAAAAGAGGAGCAAATAAATTGCTAGGTACTCATGACTTTTCTACATATAGAGCATCAAATTGTTATTCAAAAAGTCCAATTAGAACAATAACAAAAAGTATTTTAAAAAAGAGAAATGAGAAAATTATAATCCAATTTAAATCAAAGTCATTTTTAAGAAACCAAGTTAGATCTATGGTTGGGTGTCTAGTATTTTTAGGTCAAAAAAAATGGAACTTGAAAAAATTTGAAAATGTATTAAAATCTAAAAAAAGGAAATATTGCGCAACTCCTGCTCCAGCCTATGGACTTTATTTATTAAAAGTTAATTACTAGATTTTCTAACTAAAAATACAAAAATTAAAGAAGTGGCAAACATTATTAAACTATAAGTTGCTGCAGGTATTACGTATAATCCACCACCGAATATTGTTGTTCCAACGAAAATTGCAAGAGTTCCATTTTGCAAACCACATTCTATAGCAATACATTTTTTTTGAGAATTACCCGTACCAAGAAATTGTGCTAGATAAAATGCTACGATCATCATTACAATATTTAAAACCAATGTAATTAGTCCAGCATCAGCAAAATAAGAAACAATATTATCTTTTTCCGCCAGAATAGCTCCCAGTAAAACTATAATAAATAAAACTACTGAGATTTTTTTAGCAATAGGTTCAAATTTTACTGAAGAATTTGAAGCAAATTTTCTAAAAATCATTCCAAGCATTGTAGGTACTGCAACAATTAAAAACATACTTATTGCCATACCAATTAATGAAATATCTTTTACAATACTCTCTGATCCTAGCAATTTTAAAGACGTAACTACTATAAACGGCACAGTTAAAACGCTTAGCAAACTTATTACAGCAGTAAGCGAAACCGAGAGAGCAACATCTCCTTTTGCAAATGAGGTTAATATATTTGAAGTAACACCTCCGGGAGCAGCAGCAATAATCATCACTCCTACAGCTAGTTCCGGTGAAATTGGCCAAATTTTAACTAAAATAAATGCAATTATTGGAAGTAAAATAATTTGACTAATAGCCCCAACAAAAAAATCTTTAGGTTGTTTAATGACTCTTAAAAAATCTGCACCAGTTAGTCCCAAACCCAGAGCAAACATTATGAAAGCTAAAGCTATAGGTAAAAATATATCGGTTACTACACTCATTTAATCATTAATATATCATTAATTGTTATATTCTAAAAGAGCGTTAACATGCATTTCTGTACTCTCTTTTAAAGCATTTAAATCATACCCACCTTCTAAAATTGATACAACATTTCCTTTACAACTTGATTTTACTATTTCAAGAGTTCTTTTAGTTAGATCATAAAAGTCCTTAGATTTTAATTTTAATTGTGCTAACGGATCCTCTTTATGAGCGTCAAAACCTGCAGAAAAAAGAAGGAATTCTGGTTTAAATTCATTTAATTTTTTTAATACATATTCATAAGCATTCATATATTCCTCAGAATTTGTTCCTGCTGGCAATGGTATATTTAAAATATTGTTGTATTTTCCTCTTTCATTATTTGATCCTGATCCAGGATAATACGGATATTGGTGAGTAGATATATATATAACTTTTTCATTATCATAAAAAATGTCTTGAGTTCCATTTCCATGATGAACATCAAAGTCAATAATAGCTATTTTATTAAATTTATATTTTTCAATTAAATAATATGCTCCGACTGCAACATTATTATAAATACAAAATCCCATTGCCTTATCTTTTTCAGCATGATGTCCTGGTGGTCTTACTGCACAAAATGCATTTTGAAATTCTTTATTTTTTACACCATCTATCGCAGTGATAATTGAACCAACAGCATCAGAAGATGCATCTTTGCTACCAGGAGATACAATTGTATCACCATCTAAAAAATATAAACCTTTTTTTGGAAATGATTTTTCAACTTCATTTAAGTAATTAGAGTTATGGGTTATTTTTAAATATTTGTTGTCAAATTTTTTTGGTTTTTTCCAAATAAAATTTTTATTTTTTTTTAAATTTTTAACAACAACAGAAACTCTATCAGCATTTTCAGGATGTCCAAGACCAGTATTATGATTTAAGTAAGTATCAGTAGTTATGATTCCTGTTTTCACTTAAAGTAGTTTTCTAAAATATTATAATAAATTTTAGCTAATTTTTTAATATCTAATACTGAACTTTTTTCATCAATCATATGTATAGTATTATTTCTTAAGCCAAGCTCTAACCTTGGTATTGAACCAAGAAACCTACTATCGCTAGTTCCTCCTCTGCAATTTAATTTTGCAGATATGCCTGTAATTCTTTTAATGATATTTTTCACCATATAAATTTCTTTATTTGGTTTTGTATAAAAAGCTTCACCACTAACACGGTAATTAATTTTAAATTTACATTTATCCTTTCTTACAATTGAAGAAATAATTTTATTTAATTTTTTCTTTAGAGAAGAAGATTTGTGTTTTGAGTTAAATCTTACATTAAAATAAGCTTCAGCTGAATGTGGCACTACATTTTCTGATAAATTATTAACATTCATTTTGGTTATTTCTAAATGAGAAGATGGCATGTATTTTGTTCCACTGTCTAGTTTTATACTTTTTAATTTAGAAACTGTTCTGGCTAATGTAGTGCATGGATTTATATAAGAGCCATAAAAAGCACTATGACCACTTTTTCCAATTATTGTTAGCTTCCCATTCATTGAACCTCTTCTTCCAATTCTAATTTCATCTCCTACATTTTTGTTTGATGAAGGCTCACCTACTATTGCAAAATCTATTTTTTCATTTTTATTTCTAAGAAATTTCATAACTGCTGGTGTACCTAAGCCAGTTGTTTCCTCATCAGCAGCCAAAATTATTGAAAGAGAGCCTTGAAATTTTTTATTTTTTATGAATTTACTAACTGCACTTATCCAACACGCAATACCACCCTTCATATCCTGAGCGCCTCTTCCATAAAGATAACCATTTTTAATAATTCCTTTTAATGGCAAAACACTCCAATTATCTAGGTTTAAAACTACATCAGTATGACCTAA
>CETM01002255.1_pt1 | contig 20014 bp, 5 predicted proteins | sample 361451 | NCBI WGS metagenome assembly CETM01 (sample SAMEA2622690, study PRJEB7988) | marine metagenome | isolation source: saline water (ENVO:00002010), including
CTTTTGAACAAGTTACTGGTGATATTGATAAAATTGTATCAACAGTTGCTACAAAAATCTCAGTTGCAAATACAGAATCTCATAATTTATCAAATGGTGATGTAGTTTCTTTAAATGTAGTTCCGAATACTGTTGTTGGTGTAGGAAGTACTGCTCCACTTTCAATGATATACAATGAAGATCATGAGATTATATTAATTAATAGAGTTGGATTTACTTCTGCAGGAATTAATACGATAACAAATAGTATTACAATTCCAAGTCATGGATTTAAAACTGGAGATAAAATCTTCTATGATGCAGACGAAGATACTAGTTCTGTTGGTGGATTGCCAATTTCTTCTAGTTACTTTGTTTATGAGTTAAATAGAAATCAATTTAGTGTAGCTCAAACTCTAAAAGATGTTCAAGTAGATCCACCATTATTAATTGGTATTTCTTCTACTGGTGCTGTTGACCATACAGTTGCTGCAATTAATCCACAAATAGATGTAATCAAGAATTCTAAGTTAACCTTTAATGTTTCTGATTCTTCTTTACTTGGATACCAATTAAAATTATTCTATGATAAGGAATTTAAAAACGAATTTATTAGTTCTCAAGATAATAATAATTTCAATGTAAGTGGTGTAGGTACAGTTGGTGTTGGAACTGAATCAACAGTATCACTTGCATTTTCAAAAACAACACCTTCTAGATTATATTATTCCTTAGAGAAAGCAGGATATATTAGTACAGCAGACACTACAATTCAAAATTATTCTGAAATTAATTTTGTTGATAGTGTTTACAGTGGAGATTATAAGATTTTTGGTATAAGTTCTGATACATTCAAAGTTTCTCCAAGATCAATTCCAGAACTTTTCTCTTATAAAGAAGATCAATGTGATACTATTGAATATGCTACCGAATCTAGGTCGGTTGTTGGTGCTGTAAAAGAGATTAGAGTAATATCAAAAGGATTTGATTATAAGCGACTTCCAAAATTCTCATCAATTGTTAGTCTTAATGGAAAAAATGCTAATGTTGTAGCATTATCAACTTCTATAGGTAGAATTAATAGTGTAAGAATTGTTGATTATGGGTATGAATATTCATCAGATAAAACATTAAGTCCTGAAGCATTTGTTTCTCCAGTAGTTAGAATTGATGATTTAGATAGTATTGTTTCAGTAACAGTTACTGATGGTGGTAATGAGTATCTAAGTGCTCCTGATATTATCGTATATGATCCTGAGAAGGATGAGATTATTGATGATACTTCATTATTAGCAGAAGTACCATATCAGACTATATCTGAAGTTAAAGTAATTGCACCTATTCAGGGATTAAATTCAATAAATCATAGAATTATTACCATTAATAATTCAAATGGTATTGGAATTAACTCTATGGTTGGTGGTCCAGGTATTGTTACTTGTACCTTAGAAACACCTATTGGTGGATTTAGTGTTGCTCCATTTGAAACTGGAGATGAAGTATTTGTTGAAGGTGTTGAATTATTTGGTGAATCAGGTATTGGAACACAAAGTAATGTTTCTGCTGGTGTTGCTACTGGTGGAGATGGTTATAACTCAGCAAACTATCAGTTTAGATTCTTTAAGGTTGAAGATTTTGTTAACTCAGATCCAGCAGTATTAAAATATAGTGTATCTGGATTAACAACTAATCCAGGTATTGCAAAAACATTCCAATCTGGATATGCAAATATTGTTAATAAGAGAAATTATCCAATTCTTGACTCTGTTCAGGAAAGAGGTAGATTTATTATAAACGAACCAATACTTGTAGAGGAAAATGATATATTCTTATCTAAGGATCTAAAAATTTCTGACACAAGGGAAGACTTCATTAAAATTGATGGAACATTTAGACTTAAGGTTGGTCATAGAATAAAAGGTGAAACTAGCAATGTTTCTGCAACCATAACATCTATAGTTGAAAATAAAGCAAGATTTGAAGTTGATTATGCAAATCGTCAAGAGTATGGATGGAATGATAATAGTGGTAAGTTAAATGAAGATATTCAGGTAATTCCAAATAATGATTATTTCCAGAATCTTTCATATTCTGTTAAGAGTCCAATAACTTGGGATAAGTTTGTTGATCCAGTAAACAGATTAGTACATCCATCTGGATTAAAGAATTTTGCTGATACATCAATTGAGACTGTTGTTGGAAATGTTGGTGTAGGAACTAGTGTTTCATCAGTACCAGTTATTGTTGTTGATGTTTTAGGTGAAAGAAGAGTTGATACAATTAACAATTTTGATTTAGCAAAAGATTATGATACTAGAGGAAATAAATCTAAATTTGTTACTTTTGAAAATTTAAAATTAACTGATTATACAAAATGTAAGACAAATAGAGTTCTTCTTCATGATGATATTAGTAATAAGTTTTCAAGTAAAGGATTACAAGATTTATTTACAGAAATTGAAGAAATTGATAGTAATTTTGCAAGATATCTCGTACAGGTAGTAGATGCAGACACACAGGATGCTCAGTTGTCAGATATGGTTGTATTAACTACAACAAATGATGCTTTCTTGGTAGAAAAGACTACTGATTGGACAAAGCATAAATTGGGTAATTTTGAAGCACTTTCTGATTCATTCCAAAGAAAGACTTTAAACTTCAATCCTATTGAGAGATATGATAGAGATCACGATATTAAAGTCTATAAGACAGATTTCACTACTAATAGAATTACTGATGGAACAAATACTATAGGATCTCTTGATTTTAAGGCATCTAATGTTAAAGTTGCTATTGCTGATACTGATAGTAACAATAATGTTTCTGGATTTACAACAACAACTTTAGAAACATTTGATCATACTGATTTCAATGGATTCTATGCATCTGTTGTTCTACAGGATGATATTACTAAAGATCTTAACTATGGTGAAATTGTTGTAGACTTTGATGGAACAAATCTTTACTATACAGAATCTTATATTGATACTTTAAACATAAGTTATAGTTCATCTCAAGTTGGAGTTCTAACTGCTAGATTTGATGCTGGAACAATTTACTTTGAATGTGAAAATCAAACTAAGAGAGTAATTAATGTAAGTACAAATGTTGTTGGTTTAGGTACTACAACTGCTGGAATTGGAACTTATAGATTTGCAGTTCCTGGACAACCTATAGGTGCAGAAAGAAGTGGTAGATTAGAATCAACATATGATACTGGAACTTCTACTCCAATATTGGTTACTAGAACACATAAAGATATTGATTCTGCAGTTAAATCATTTGTTAGGGTATCTAACGAAACTGGTGGTTCTGCTATGCACCAGATTGTTTCTATTCAAGATGGTTCTGATACAACAACTATTCAATATCCATTTACAGGTGCTACTAGCAGTGGTTTGGGTACATTTGGAACAGTTACTGTTGGTGACTATAATGAACTTAATTTCTATCCAGATACTTCACAAACAACTCTAATTGAAGTTCAGGCATACAATGAAGTTCTTAATACTATTAATGATTTTGCAAATGAACCATTATCCTTAAAATATGGACCTTTAGAGAAGAGTATAATCTTATCTGCATATGATGGTGTAAATGGAACTAGAGCAAACAAAGTTAATTTTGATTTAACATTTGAAGGAACTCCAATTTATAGTAAGATATTCAATCCTGCAGATTTAGTATTAGAACAAACTGGATTTAATATACCCAATCATTTCTTTAACAATAATGAAGAGATTAAGTATATTCCAGGATCTACTTTTGTAGGTATTGGATCTACTGCAGTTTCAATTGGTTCAACTGCTAATAATGTTGGTGTTGTTACTGATATACTACCTTCTACATTATTTGTTAAGGCAATTGATTCTAATAATATAGAACTCTATACTCAAAAAGAATATATCACTTCAGGTCTTCCTGTTAAAATAACTGGAGTTGGTGAAGGTAATGCTCATAAGTTTGAGATGACTAAGAAGTTATCTAAAACAGTTATTGGTTTAGATGGAATTGTACAGCAACCAATTACATTTACTGCAATTGAACATAATATTGATCAAGAGGGTGGTATTGGTATTGGAAATTCACAATTTGTTCTTAGTGGAATAAGTTCTGTTCAACCTAGAGATGTGTTGAAGATTGGACCAGAATATATGAAGGTTGAGCAAATTGGATTCTCAAGTCTTCCTGAAGGAATTATCAATAAAGCAGAAGATGTTGCTCTTGGAATATGTACTCTACCTGTTGTTAAAGTAAGAAGAGGATCTTTAGGTATTGGAGCAACAGAACACGCAGATGGTGCTGCTGCTAGAGTTCATAGGGGATCATTTAATATTGTTGATAGTACTGCTTGGTTCTTAGATCCACCAAAAGGAAATACTAGAGAAAGAAGGAATGAAACTAATCTTCCATATGTAAGAGCAGAATTTAGTGGAAGAACCTTCCTAAGACAAAATTATACAACCAATATGGTATTTGATGATATTTCAGATAATTTTACTGGAATAGGAAGAACATATACTATGACAGTTGGTGGTGCTAACACAGAAACTGGTGTTGGTATTGGTAATGGAATTCTATTCATCAATGGAGTATTCCAGACACCATTAACAGTTAATAATGCTGGAAATAACTATGAGTTTGAACAGGATACTAATGTTGGCGTATCAAGTGTAGTATTCACTGGTATTAGCTCAGAAAATGGTCAAATGATGCAATCTGAGTTTGATATTAACCAGAATCAACTTCCAAGAGGTGGTTTGATAGTTTCTATGGGATCAACACCTGGTCTTGGATACGCTCCTCTAGTTGGTGCTAAAGTTAAAGTTGAATCTTTTGAAAATACAAATAGATTTGCCAATAGGTCAATTAATGGTATTGTTGGTTTAGGTACTTCATCTGGTCTTACTATTGGTATTCAAACTGCTGCATACGATAATACAACTGGTATTATTACAGTTACTACTAATAAAGTACACGGATTTAGTTTAGGATCTCCCAATACTGTTAAGTTAAAGGGATTAGAATTCAAGTGTCCGACTTATGTTGTTGGTACACCAACTACAGGTACATCATATAATCCTGCAACAGGACTTCTAACAATTAAGATTGTCGACCATAATCTTACAACTGGAGATTCAATCAAGATTGATAAAGAAGGATTAACCTTTAGTTGTACTTATGGTAGTGGTGGTAATGATTCTTATCCAAGGACTACTGATCCTGCTTATGATAAGTATCTAACTGTTACTGTTGTAGATGCTGATACATTTACTGTTAATGTTTTACTAGGAATATCACCAACTAATACTGATACTCATACTTTTGTAGGTGCATCTCCTGATTGTATTCGTTCTTTAAATTATGTTGGAGTTACAACTTCATTCTTCCAAGATGAAAGATTGAATGCAAAAGATAAAGAAAGAGCATTACAATTAGTTGGTATTGTATCTGAAAGAAGTTTTGAAGTAAAAGTTGGATTAACCTCCATAGCACATATCTATCATGGTGGTGGATGGGCATATGAATTCTGGAATGATTTAACTATGGGATCTGGTTATCGTGAACCAGTTGCTATTGGAGTTACTGATATACTATATCATCATAAGTTTGTAAGTTCTGATAATGATTCAGTTACTGCAAATACAGGAACACAATACACACCATCAACTGTTGATTATCATTCAGAAAACGGTGAATTGGTATTGACTGTCGGAACACATAATTTACAGGCAGCAACAGAACACACTCCAGATAGTGTTACTTATAGTGCATCTACTGGTAAGATAACAGTTACAATGGCTGGTCATCCATTTGTTAATGGTGATTTAATTAAAATTAAGGATCATTCTATAGCACTTAAGTGTGAGATGGATAATTATGGATCTGTTCACAAATATCCTCGTCCTTCAGATCCAATAAGTGGAAAATGGGTTGCTGTTCAGAATAAGACTACAAATACCTTCAAAATTGATGTAGGAACATCACCAACAGTAACATTTACACCATCTGATGCTGATTATGATCCTGTAACTGGTTTGATGGAATTACACATCGGATCACATACATTAAGACCAGGTACAAGTATTAAAATTGCAACTAATTCTTTAGGATTTACTTGTGATGTTGATAATAACACATCAACTAAGACTTATCCAAGATCTTCTGATCCATATAATGATACTGCAATCAAGATTGAATCTGTAACAGATACTACTATTACTGTACAAGTATTATCAGTTCAACCCTCTACAAACACTGCTCGTCATACATTTGTCAGTGCTGTACCGAATTGTATAAGCACAGGTGGAAATTATACCCATCAGTTCGATTCAGTGGTACCAGGAGGCATTTTAAAGGCATCTAATACAGTTACTATTGTAGATAATTCACTAACATTTACTTGTTCTAGAGATAGTCATAGAAGCCCTCATACTTATCCAAGAACAACTGATCCAGCATCAGGACAAACATTAGGTGTTGAGAGAATTGCTAATAATAGTTTCACTGTTAATGTTGGTACTGGTGGTGGAGGTGGTAGAGGAGCTATAGTTGAGGCTAAAGTTGCTACAAATAAACATAAATTTGTAAGTTCTAGTGCAGGTAGTTTTACTATAGGTTCTGGTGGTGTTTTAACACCAACTAATGCTAAGTATAATCCAGCAACTGGTGAATTAACAGTAATAAAAACTAGTCACGGTGTTGGTGGTGCAACTACAATGACACCTTCAAATGTTTCATATAATGAAATAACAGGTGATCTAACAATTACTAAAAATAATCATGGATTTGCTCAGTTTGATACAATTCTTATTGAAGATAATTCATTAACATTCACTTGTACTAAAGATGGAAATGTAACTAGACATCATTATCCAAGACCTACTGATTATGCTAGTGGAAGATGGTTATTCATTACGAATGCTTCACTTAATGAATTTACAGTTAATGTAAATCCAAATCCATCATCAGAAAAATATCCACATACCTTTATACAACCAGCAATAAATGGATGTATTCAGAAATCTAATGAAACTGTCACAATTGCTTCAAATTCATTAGTGTTTACTTGTGAGCATGATTTACATCAGACTTTACACTCATATCCAAGAACAACTGACCCTGCGTTTGGTGTATCATTACCAGTAGGAAAAGCAACTGCTGATACCTTCAGGATAATGGTAGGAAAATCACCTGCAGGAACAGGCGGTGCGTTAGATTTAGTTATTAAAGATCCTGGTGGAAAGTATGTTAACCCAGAAATTGAATTTCCAGATCCAATTTATGAAAATGTTCCTATTGTAGGTATTTCTAGATTAGGTGTAGGTAAGACTACAGATACTGGTAATAATCTTCTTATGAATATGGCAGTTGGTGCTGCTAGAACTAGTGTTGGTATTGCTAGAAGTATGTTTGAAATTTCAGAATTTGAAATTGCAAGACCAGGACATTCGTTTAAAATTGGTGATAAGTTTAAACCACAAGGATTGGTTATTGATAAGAGATTACAAAAACCAATACAAGAGTTTGAACTTGAAGTTGTAGAAACATTTAGTGATTTCTTCTCTGCTTGGCAATTTGGTGAATTAGACTTTATCGATAGTATTGAATTAATGCAGACTGGATCTAGAAGAAGATTCCCATTATTCTTTAATGGTCAATTACTATCATTTGAGATTGATGAAGAATCTGCACTATCAGATCAGATAGATTTGAATGCAGTATTGTTGATATTCGTAAATGGAGTTTTACAGACACCTAATGTTTCATATCAATTTGAAGGTGGAACTACATTTACCTTCACTGAAGCACCAATGGCAAGTGATAAGGTTGATGTATTCTTCTATAAGGGAGAAGAGGGAGTTGATATTGAGATAGTTGATGTAAATGAAACTATAAAAATTGGAGATGATATTCATATTATTAAGCATCCAGATTTCTTAGATCCAAATGTACAACCATTTACAGAAACTCAAGAAAAAGATAGACCAGTTAAATCTATATTAGGATCTGACTTAGTTGAAACAACAGTTTATACTGGTATTGGAATAACAGAATTCTATGCTAAACCTCTAGATTGGACTAAGCAAAAAACTGATTTCTGGATTAAAGGTGATTTAATTTCAAAGGCAAGAGAACAATTAGAACCCCAAATTTATCCAACAGCAAAAATTATTGCAAGTGTAGGATCTACTACAGGATCTACTACATCAGAAATTGATGGAATTTTTGTAGATGATGCAGAAGCATTTTTCTATGAAGAAGCACCACTACATCTTAAAGTAGAAGATAGATATGGAGTTTCTATTGAATCTGTTGACGCATTATTACTACCACCTGCCAACTTTGTGGGTGCTGCAATTACTGCAATAGTAAGTAATAAGGGTGATATTGAGTCATTAGTAATCAACGAACCAGGTAGTGGATATGTTGGTGCTGCTATTACATTATCAATTTCTGCTCCAGTTGGAGTTGGTATTGGAACTACCGAAAGAGATAAGTATGCAGTTATTGGAGTTTCAACTTTTGCAGAAGCAAATGCTACAGTAACAGGTGGACAAATCACTGGATATAACATAACAAATATTGGTTTAGGTTATACTCATTCCAATCCTCCACAAGTTGTAATACCAGATGCATATTATGGATCTGAAAAGATATTGGAGATAAAGAATGTACAAGGATTTGCTGGTATCATTACTGGTATCTCCACATCAGCAGGAACAAATGGTCATCCATTGGCATTAAGATTTGCCTTCCGTGCAGATAAACCAACAACTGACTTGAAAACAGGACATTATGTTTATATTTCAGATACACCATTTACTGTTGGTGGAGCAAAAACTGATGCTGAATACTTACCATTCAATGATGGATCTATTCAACCAAATAATAATAGATTCATTGCTGGTATAGGTGGAGATCCAACTACATCTGTTGATAAGAATGACAATGAAATTATTGCAATTGGATCAGGATTTATGGATAACATCTATAAGGTTTCTGAAATTGCATATACATCTGGTGAAAATGGTGAGATAGTTTGTAACATAAAAAATACAAATGATGTTATTACTGGATTAGCTGCTACTGGATTCCATGACGCTGGTGGAGTTAATATAGACGAACCAACGAATATTGGTTTAACTACCACTTATGGAAAGATATCATGGGGTAGATTATATAATGCTACTAGAGCAGAATCACCAATCTCTATAGGTGTTACTGGATTAACTGTTGACTCTGGATTAAGCACATTCCCAACAATTCAAAGAAGAAGTTATGCTAGATCTTCTTTAAAAGGTTTGAGGAATACTGGTGCTATTAGGATTCAAATAAGTTAATCAATAATAACGACTATAAATAAAGAAAAAAAGTCTTAGTTAATAAAAATGTCGGCAATTGTTACTGATCAGTTTAGAATTCTGAATGCGAATAATTTTGTAGAATCAGTAGAGTCTGATAACAATTCTTATTACGTTTTCATTGGACTACCCAATCCAACTGTTGTTGGGTTTGGAAGAGATACAAATTGGAATACAGATACACCAGATCCTGTAGATAATTTTTCTAGACATGCTCATGTTGGCGACACTATGATGTATGGTAAGAAAATTTCTTCTGCAAATATCAGAAGAATTATTAGAAGAATTGACTGGACTGCTGGAAATAGATATGAAATTTATAGGGATGATTACAGTGTAAGTAATCCAAGTCCTATAAAAGAATCTAGTCGATTATATGGTGCAAATTATTATGTAATGAACTCAGATTTCAAAGTTTATCTTTGTATTTCTAACGGATCAACTGGTGAAAATCCAAAAGGTAATATTTCTCAAGACGAACCAACATTTACCGATTTAGAACCTTCTAGAGCTGGTACTAGTGGAGATGGTTATATTTGGAAATATATGTATACAGTATCTCCATCAGATATACTTAAATTTGATTCTACAGAGTATATTACTGTTCCTAATGGTTGGGCAACTAGTACTGATGCTCAGATTAGAAGTATACGAGAAAATGGTGATTCCACTGTAAATAATAATCAAATTAAGCATATCTATATTGATAATGCAGGTGGTAAATATGCTGATGGATTAGGACAAGAGGTTAAAATTATTGGTGATGGTGAAGATGGAAAAGCAAGAGTTGATATTGTCTCTGGTGTAGTTAAGGATGTTACTGTAAGTTCTGGTGGTAAAGGTTATAGTTATGGTGTTGTGGATTTAGGTGCTTTACAAGATACCCAACATCCATCAAACCAACGGGCAAAATTAGTTCCTATAATTCCACCATCTCTTGGTCATGGTTACGATATCTACACTGAATTGGGAACAGATAAGGTATTGATATATGCTAGATTTGATGATTCCACAAAAGATTTTCCAACAGATACAAAGTTTGCACAAGTAGGTATTGTAAAGAATCCAACTGAAGTTGGAACTGCCAATACTTTTACTGGAACAACTTTCTCATCTTTACACGCTTTTAAATTTAAAAATGTTAGTGGTACTCCAACCATTGGTGAGGAAATAACACAGGATATTGCGGATTCTAATGGTGATCCTCAAAAAGCCCGTGCTTATGTTGCTTCATATGATAAAGAGACTCAAGTTATGAAGTATTTTAGAGATAGATCTCTAAATTATACTACTACAAATGATCAAACTGATTATGCTGGTATTTCAACTAGTGGTCAGATATATCCATTTGAGTCTACTGCTAATGCTATTAAAGGTGTAAGTTCCACTTTCTCAGGAACTATTGATACAGCGTTTACTGGAATTAGTACAAATCCCTCTGGAACAAAGTTAATTAATTTAGAAACCACCTTTAATAAGGGGTTATCTAAACCTGAGATAAATAAAGGATCGGGGGAAATTGTTTATCTTGATAATAGACCTTCGATTGCTCGAAATACTCGACAAAAAGAAGACGTTAAAATCATCCTGGAATTCTAAAGAAAAATGCCACAAAAGACTAACTTAAATATAAGTCCTTATTATGATGATTTTGATAAGGCAGATAACTTTTATAAGGTACTGTTTAAACCTGGATATCCAGTTCAAGCAAGAGAATTAACAGGTTTGCAATCAATATTGCAAAACCAATTAGAATCGTTTGGAAGTCATATTTTTAAAGAAGGTTCAATGGTTATTCCTGGTGGAGTAACCTATGATAGTACATATTTTGCAGTAAAAATAAATCCAGATCATTTAGGTATTGATGTTACTGTATATCTTGATGCAATCATTAATAATAATGATGGTAAGGGAACTTTAGTTCGTGGACAAAACTCCCAAATAGTAGGAACTATTAAAAATTATATTCTTCCACCATCCGAAGGTGTTGATGATATTACTATATTTGTTAAATACAAATCTTCTGGAGATAGTAAAGAAAGTCAAGCATTTCCCAATAAAGAAATATTGACACTTGAAGAAAATATTACTTATGGAAATACTACATTAAATGCAGGAGAATCTGTCTTAACATTGGTATCTGAAGATGCAACTGCTATTGGATCTGCTGTTGGTGTTGATAAAGGTGTATATTTTATAAGAGGTACATTTGTAGATGTAAATAAATCTCTTGTTGTTTTAGAACCATATAATAATAAACCATCATATAGGGTTGGGTTTGAAGTATTAGAACAAGTTATTAATGCAAATGATGAACCTTCTTTAAATGATAATGCTAAGGGATTTACTAATTTTGCTGCACCAGGTGCAGATAGATTTAAAATATCTGTTAAATTAACTAAAAAAGCACTATTAGATTATAATGATACTAATTTCGTAGAGTTAGTAAGAGTACGAGATGGTGAAATAAAGAAATTAGAGGATAAGTCTGTATATTCAGAGATTAAAAAATATTTTGCTAAAAGAACATATGATGAATCTGGTAACTATGCAGTAAATCCATTTAGAGTAAATATTCAAAATTCATTGAATGATGAGATTGGTTCTGATGGATTATATGTAGAAGGTCAAAAAACTGATGAAGGTAATGATCCTTCAGAAGACACAATGTGTGTTAAGCTGTCACCAGGCACAGCATATGTTAGAGGTTTTGATGTAAATCTACCAGGAACAACTGTTTTAGATGTAGATAAACCAAGAGATACGAAGAGTGTTAAAAGATCACCTATCCCATTTGCAATGGGTAGTTTATTGAAAGTAAATAACGCTCAAGGATCTCCTTATATTAATATTGGTTCTGCTGAGAGTGGTGGTGCTAATGTTATTCATCTTTATAGTAGAAGAATAAGAGCAATTGAAGCAAAAAGTCAAACTACTGATGAATTAGGTGCAAAAGTTGGTGAGGCTCGTGTTTATTGGTATGGTCTTACTGATGATTCTTACAGTGATGCAGCAACTCAGTGGGATTTATATTTGTATGATATACAAACTTATACTTATCTTGAAATAAGTAATCCAGGTACAATTACTAATATTGCACCAGCATCAACATATATTCGTGGTTTAAGTAGTGGTGCTACTGGATATGTTGCTGCGACAAATGCAAATGAGTTAGTATTGTCACAAACATCTGGAACATTTATTCAAGGAGAACAGTTAAGATTTAATGAGCAAGATATAGCTTCTAATTCTTCAGTAATTAAAGTTACATCTTATACTACTGATGATATTAAATCTGTATATCAAGATGCTAAGACACTTTCAAGTAATAAACTATTAACCCCATTTGCTGCTGATTCTGTTCTATATGATAGGATTCTACCAAATTTCTCTGCTTTTGATAACTTAGTAATTGTTGGAGATTCGACTGGAGATAATGGATCTGCTACAGTAGCAAATAGAAGATTTGCTGGTCAAGTTGGGTTAAAAACTGATTCTATCGTTGGATATTCAACAAATACTGATGGTGTTAAATTTCCAACATATAATAGAGTAAATTCAATAGCTCCTGATGGTGGTTCACTAGGACTTCAACCAGTTGGTATTGTAACTGGTTTAATAAATGGTGAAGTTGTGTCTGGAGTAACAACTTCAGCAATATTCCGTGTTAAATCACCCAAAATTCTAAATTTCAATAATTCTGGATTATATGCTAAATTACCTAAGAAAAATGTTTCTACGGTAGATTTATCAAACTCAACATTATCAATATCTCGTCAGATAACAGGAAAATCAACATCTGCTAGTGGTAGTATAACATTAACAACTCAAGATGCTTTAGATGGATCTTCAGATGGTGGTGCAATTGGTATTACTAGTGCTTTCTTTGAGACATTTGATCAAGAAAGATATTCTGTTGTTTATGATGTTGATGGAGTACCAGAGAAATTAAGTTCAGATAAAGTTACTATTACTAATGATGGTAATGATTTAGTATTTACAGGTCTTTCTAGAAATAGTGCAAATGTAACTATTAACACAACATTAAAGAAAATAGGTCTTAAGAGTAAATCTAAAGATTATATTAGAAGTAGTAAAGTAGAAGTAACAAGAACTGTAGGTGTGTCAACTAATGCACAACTAACTCAAAGTAAGTTTTATGGTTTAAGAGTTGAAGATAAGGAAATATCATTAAATGTTCCTGATGTAGTAAAGATCTTAGCAGTTTATGAGTCCAAAGATGCAAATATTGCAAGTTTAGACTCATTAACATTTGTAGAAGGATTGGCATTGAATACAAATTCAATTGTTGGTGAAAAGATTATTGGTAAGAAGAGTAGAGCGATAGGTCAGATTGTAAATAGACCTGCTACTAATACGATTGATTTTGTATATCTTAATGGAGATACATTTTCACCTGGTGAAACAGTTAATTTTAAAGAGTCCAATATAGAGGCAAATATTCAAAAAGTAATTGCTGGAAACTATGTGAATAGAACATCTAATTATAGATTAGATAAGGGACATAAGAAACAGTATTCTGATTATTCTAAGATAGTTAGAAGGGCAAATGCAGGTGCTCCTTCTAAGAGATTACTTATTATATTTGATAAGTATAAAGTTCAAAGCGGAAATAATGGTGATTTATTTACTGCAAATTCATATAATAAAGATAGGTACACTAATGATGTGCCAAGTATAGGAAGAACTAGAACTACTGATATTCTTGATTTCAGACCAAGAGTTAATGAATTTGATCCATCAACAACTAATGCATCTCCATTTGCATTTTCATCAAGAAGTTTTGAAACGACAACCAGATATGTTGTTGCTCCAGATGAAGCATCAATTGTTGGATATACTTATTATCTACCAAGAATTGATAAACTAGTAATTAATAAGTTTGAACAAGTAAAACTTATTAAAGGAGTTTCTGCTGAAGATCCAGCACCACCTACTGAGGTTGGTGATTCTATGGAAGTTGCTCAAATTACACTTCCACCATATCTCTATGATCCAATAACTGAGCCTAAGATCAAGTTATATGATAATAGAAGATTTACCATGAGAGATATTGGTAAAATTGAAAAAAGAGTTTCTAATTTAGAAGTAATGACTTCTCTTACTGCTCTTGAATTAGATACTAAATCACTATCAGTTACTGATGCTGATGGATTAGATAGATTCAAGACTGGATTTGTTGTAAATGATTTCAAAAATAGAGATTTTATTAACTTCAATCGTGAGCAAGGATCTAGATGTGAAGTTGATGTTGTCAATAAAGAATTAATCAGTGCTGTTGATTTTTGGTCACTTCCTGCTGAATTGGCATTTGATCCTTCTGTAGATCAAAATGTTGTAGATATTTCATCTAATTTAAAACTTTTAGATTCTAATTGTAAAAAAACTGGAGATATATTAACATTAAATTATAATGAAGTAACTTGGATTGAACAACCACAAGCATCTGATGTTGAAAATATTAATCCATTTGAAGTTATAGTATATGTTGGTGGTATTATTCTTGATCCACCATCAGATAATTGGACTAGAACAATCTATGTTGAGGGAACTCATAGAATAGAATCTACAGGTGCAACTTGGGCTGAACATCAAAATATTGTTTCTGATACGAGTACATCAAATACTGATGTAACAGTAACTGAGGAAGATATTGAAGCGGATCAAGATATATTTGAAGGTAATCATAGAGACATTACTACAACTAGAACAACAACTACAACAAGAACTGTAGAAACTTCATTCACTAATACATTAGAGAATGCAGGTAGAGAGTTTGATTATGTTGAAAGTATTAAAATAAGTGGTCAAAGTGATCCATTTATGCGTACTAGAAATGTTGCATTTAGTGCAAATGGATTGAAACCAAGTACAAGGCATTATGCATATCTTGATAGTCAATCTCCTGATATAACACCTAAAGTAACAGAGATTTCTATGAAATCTGGATCTTTCCAAGTTTATGAAACAGTTAAAATATTGAAAGGAGATGTAGAAATAGGTCAAGTTATGGCATTACCACCTAATCATAAGTATGGTGATGCTAGTGTTATTAGACTTCCTATTGTAATCCCATTTGAAACTTATGATCCAGCTACAGTAAGTTCTGGAGATGCTAATGCTAGTGGACAGATACCACATTTGAAGGATGCTACTGAAATGGGAGCAGCCGCACTATTAGCATCTGGAACAGTACAAGCAGCTGCATCTGAGCAAGTTAATACTTCCTTAACTTCAAGTGGAACAAGTGTTGTTGGTGGAACAACTGAAACATATATGGTAGATATATTCGACAGTACAAGACCAGCACCATCAAATTCATATTCTGCTACATCTAAATTATTTAATTGTGATGTAAATGAACTTGCTAATAGATCAAACTTATATGGGTATATAACTGAAGGATGTATTCTTGTGGGTGAAACTAGTGGTGCATCAGCAGAAGTAACAAATGCTGGATTATTCTCTGATAATTGGGGGGATTGTTTAGGTGCAATGCATTTTAGAAATGCAAATGTAAATCCAAGACCAGCAACATTGTTTAGAACTGGAACAAAGACTTTTAGATTAACTGCTGCTCCTGTAGGAACAACTGTGCTTCCAGGAAGCACTGCATTAGCTAGTGATGCTTCTGCAAGTTATCATGCTACTGGAACTATTCTAACTCAAGTAACAAATACTGTTGGTGTTAGAAATCCACCAGCACCTGCACAGAGACCAAATGAAATCAATACTAGTATTAGTGTTAATAGCGAATCTGATACTGAAAGAATAGAAGCACCTTATAGAGATCCTCTAGCACAGTCATTTACTGTTGATGAATCTGGTGCATTCTTGACATCATTTGATGTTTACTTTGCTAAGAAGGATCCAAATGCTAAAGTATTTGTAGAACTTAGAACTGTAGAATTAGGAACACCAACAACTTGGCTTGTGCAAGATTATGCTCAAGTATCAATTAATCCTAATGATATAGTAACTTCAGATGATGCTTCTATTGCTACTAGAATTAAATTCCCATCTCCAGTTTATTTGGAAGGAGGTAAAGAATATGCTCTAGTATTCTTATCACCAGGATCTGATCTATATGAGATGTGGTGTGCAACAATGGGCAAAAAGACTGTTAAAACATCCAATTTACCTGATGTTGAAAGTGTTGTTGTTACTAAGCAATATATTGGTGGAAGTCTATTTAAATCTCAAAATGGAAGTATCTGGACTCCAAGTCAGTATCAAGACCTAACATTTACTCTTTACAAAGCAGCATTTGTTCCTTCTGGTACAGTTACATTTTATAATACTCCAGTTGAGGCAGGTAACGAAAATACTCAGATATTATCAGATAATCCTATTAGAACACTTCCAAGAAAATTAAAACTTGAATTAAATTGGCCAGGTGCATCATACACTGCAGGTCAAGAAGCTTTTGTTGGAGTTGGAAGAAAGATTAGTACTGGTGCTGTTGGTGATAGAGAGGATGATAGTATTACAGGTATTGTTGAAAAAGTATCTGCTCCTCTTGCACTTGGTGTTGACGCAGTTACTCTTATTAATGGAGGATCTGGATATGCATTTAGTAATTTAAATGGTGTTAAGTTAAAGACATTAACTGGTGGTGGTAGTGGTATTACCGCAACACTAACATTAACTGATGGAGTAATTACTGGTATTGATGCTTCTTCTGGTAATGCTGGTACAGGATACTCTGTTGGTGATGTTCTTACTATAGATGAAACTGATAGTAAGTATACAACTGGTATCGGTGCAAAATTCACTGTTGATGATGTAGTAGCAAAACCAGACACTCTATATCTAACAGATGTTCAGGGTGAGAATTTCATTACTGGTGAAACTATAGTACATTATGGAAATTCAAATAATGATACTAGAACCGTTCTTACTGGTGTAACTGCAGCATCAGATTCAGTTCCTACAAGTGATATTAATGCTGGTAATGTTATAGAAGTAATTCAACCTAATCACGCACATCACGGTGCAAACAATATTGTTAGTATTAAAGGTATAGAACCAGACACTATATCTACATTAACAAAATCAGATTTGGCAAAAGATGCAACTCTTGTATCAGTTGCAAGTACATCATCATTTGCTAGATTTGCTGGAGTTACTACTGATAGGGGAGAAGCTTTATTAGGATCGGAGGTTGTTGGATATGTTATTGGGGAAGGTCAACTTAATATTACTAGAGGAATTGAAGGTTCTTCCGCAGTTGAACATCCAGAAGATACAAAGATTCAACCATATGAAATAAATGGATTCCCATTAGCAGGTATTAATACTACATTTAATTTACCTACAAATACAACTCTAAAATCTTCATCTAATATAGACAATTATTACTTAGAAATTGATAGAGGAACAAGTGATAGAGTTAGTGGTAAGAATATGTTATGCTTTACTGATGAGAAAGCAATAGGTGGATTAACCGTAGATGTTTCTCAAAATCATCAGTTTAGTACATTATCACCACAATTTAATATTGTTACACCTGGAAAAGGAACTCGTGCAAGTGCTTCTGTCAGAACAGTAAGTGGAACAAGTGCTGATGGAAATGAAGTATCATTCATTGATCAGGGATTTGAACCAACTATTTTGAACGAAACAACATTCTTCCCAACACCTAGATTAGTTGCATCTAAAGTTAATGAGTCTCAAAGATTAGAAACTTTACCTAAGAATAAATCTTTGACTTTAAAAGTTGATATGACTTCAACAGATAAGAATTTATCTCCAATATTGGATATTAAAAATGCAAACTTTATTTTAGGTAGAAATAAGATTAACAATCCAGTTGGACAGGATGGATACTCATCTGATGTTGGAACTACGGAATTAAATGGTGATCGTCATGGATCAATATTCGTTTCTAACAGAGTTAATCTTAAACAACCTGCAACTTCAATAAAAGTTTTAGTTGGTGCTAATCGTCAACCAGAAGCAGATTTCAGAGCATATTATAGATTGTTTACTGCAGATTCAACTGAAGTATCTCAATCATATAGACCATTCCCTGGATATAACAATCTAATTGATACTGATGGTGATGGTTTTGGTGATGAAATTATTGATCCAAATATGAGTGATGGTAGACCAGATGCTTATGTTAAACCAAATGGATTGAATGATTTCTCAGAATATCAATTCAGTATAGATAATTTAGAACAATTTAGTGGATTTACTATTAAGATAGTAATGGCATCTACTAACGAATGTGTTCCTGTTAGATTAAAAGACTTTAGAGCAATTGCCTTAGCGTAATGATAACTTTTCAAGAATTTTTAATATTATGTGAGGGTGGTTTATCAAGATCACTTAGTAAATCAGAAACCCATGATACTGGACATATATCTCCAGATCGTGGAGATGATGAGAGTGAAAATCGCAAAAAAAGAAAAAAACTTGAAAGTGATTTAAGAAGAAAAGGTATTGGATTTAAAAAATCTACTGGTAAGTATAAGTATGATGATGGTTCTGATGCTCGTGAAGTTTCTTACCATACAACAAGACCAGAAGGAATGTCAAAACGAAAGTTTGGCAAGACTATGAGGAAGTTTGGTAATAAATATGGTCAGGAGTCTATTATTACTAAAAAAGCAGGTAAGAGTGCTAAATTGCACTACACTGATAAGAGTGGAAGAAAACCTGATGATATAGGAAAGGCAAAAGCAGGTAAACATCCAGATGGTTATGGGGAAACTGGTGAAAAACGCCAGAGAGGTTCTAAATTAAAAGACAAGAAAAAAGATAGGGATTTCCACTACTCATGAAAACTTTTAGACAATTTAACGAAGAGTCAAAGCAAAAACTTGATGAAGCATTGCCTTTAGCAGCAGCAATACCAGCACTAGTTAAGTTTGGTAGTGCAGCATTGACAGCGTATTCTGCTGGTTCAGCAATAAACAATGCTAGAAAAGGTAAATGGGGAAAAGCAGGACTTGATGTTGTTGGTGCAATACCAGCTGGTAGGGTATTCAGAGGTCTTAAAACATTGGGTGCTGGAAAAAGATTAGCACAAGCAGGTTCAGTAGGTCATAGTCTTACAAGGCACGGAACAGATAATGCCTTTAGTAGAGCATATGGAAAAGTATGGGATACAGGAGCTAAAATGCTTGGATTGGGAGGAGATACTGCTAAAGCAAATAATAAGACTAATACTAAGACCAATACAAATACAAATACTAAGACTAACACAACCACTCCTTCTAAAGTAAAGGGTCCTGCTAAAACTGCTGCTGGTAAACTTAGATTAGCAAGTGGTAGAATAGCGAGTTAATATGAAAACATTTAAGCAATTCATAACTGAATTAGACGCAAAGAATAGTATTGAAAGGTTACATCCTTTCAAAACTATGAAAATGGGTGGAGTGAAGGATGGTAAATTTGTTTATCCTGCATTTTTAAGATTATTTAAAAAAGTACAAGCAAAATCAAAATCAAAAGTAACATGATACCAGTTGAAGGACATAAAAATCTGTTTCGTGATCCAGAAACAGGTGCGATTTTAAATTATGATTCAAAGGGATATGCCCAATACAACACTAAAAAAACTAGAAGTGCTGATCAGAAAGCAGAACTTGATGAGATGAAAAAAGATATTGATGAGATCAAATCTTTATTGCAACAGTTAG
>CETM01165777.1_pt1 | contig 20001 bp, 22 predicted proteins | sample 361451 | NCBI WGS metagenome assembly CETM01 (sample SAMEA2622690, study PRJEB7988) | marine metagenome | isolation source: saline water (ENVO:00002010), including
ATTCCAGCGATTGTAGGAGGAGGTTTAATAGTAATAGGTGTAGGTATAGGATTAGGAGGTATTGGTAGAGGTGCTATGGAGGCTATAGGTAGACAACCAGAGGCTTACGGGAAGATACAAACAGCTATGCTAATTATTGCTGCTCTTGTAGAAGGTATTGGTTTTGCGGCGATGTTCGTGCTTTAAATTAGTTATTTTAGAGATTTTATAAAAAATGGAAAAATTAATTAGTGAGTTTTCTTTTGGATTATTTTTTTGGCAACTTCTTATTTTTGTAGGGCTTATTTTCTTGCTAAAAAAATTTGCTTGGAAGCCTATTCTAGATTCTGTAAATGAAAGAGAAAATTCAATTAAAGAAGCACTTTCGTCTGCTGAGGAAGCAAAAAAACAAATGCAGTCTTTAAAGGAAGATAATCAAAAGATTTTACAAGAAGCTAAAATGGAAAGGGATAATCTTTTAAAAGATGCTAAAAATAAGGGGCTTAAAATAGTTGAATCTGCTAAAAAAGAAGCAAAACTAGAAGCTGAAAAGGTTTTGAAAGATGTTCAGGAAAGAATTGATAATGAGAAAAAATCTGTTGTCAAGGATATTAAGAATCAGGTTGCTGAGTTTTCAATAGAAATAGCTGAAAAAATCATCAAGAAAGAGTTAGAAGACAAGACAAAACAAGATGAGATGGTAAAAGAATTATTGAAAGATCTTTCTATAAAGAAATAAAATGAAATCGACTAAAGTTGTTTTAAGATACGCTAAAGCTTTTTTTCAATATTCCTTAGAATGTAAAAAAGAAGAAAAGCTTGCTAAAGAAATGCAGCAATTATATATAGCAATAGAAGAACATTCTAATTTGGAAAAATTTTTCTCAGATCCAATTTTAAGTGTAGAAAAAAAGCTCAAAATAAAGCGAAATTTGTTTAAAAGTTTTTCAAAAGAAATAAATGATTTATTGGATTTATTAATTAAGAAAAAGAGAGAAGTTTTTTTAAAAATGATCGCCCAAAAATTTATAGATCTATACAATATAAACAAAGGAATCGTTCCAGCAACCATTATTTCAGCTACTCCATTATCGACTAAATCTGAAAAGGAAATCTTAAAAAAAGCAGATCAATTGACCTCCTTTAAAATTAAGCTAAAAAAGATTATTGATCCAAAAATTTTGGGGGGCTTTATAATTAGAGTCGGTGATTTACAATACAATGCAAGTTTGTCCAATCGTTTAAATGTCTTGAAAAGAGAATTAGTTAAAACATAAAAAACAAAAATATAAAATGTCAGAACTAAAGCCAGCTGAGATTTCAGCTATATTAAAAAAACAATTGTCAGATTTTGATGATTCTGCTTCTTTAGATGAAGTGGGAAATGTCATTGAAGTTGGTGACGGAATAGCAAGAATTTATGGATTAACCAATGCCCAATATGGCGAACTAGTGTCCTTTGAAAATGGATTATCTGGGATGGTTTTAAATTTAGAAGAAGATAATGTCGGTGTAGTGTTACTTGGAGCATCGAAATCAATTAAGGAGGGAGATGTAGTTAAAAGAACTAATAGAATTGGATCAATTAATGTTGGGGAAAATATTATTGGACGGGTAGTAGATACTTTGGGAATTCCTATAGATGGCAAGGGGCCAATAAAAGGCCCTGTTGTTGAAATGCCTCTTGAGAGAAAAGCACCAGGTGTTATTTTCAGAGAACCTGTTGCTGAGCCTATGGAAACAGGAATAAAAGCTATTGACGCTATGATACCTATTGGCAGGGGGCAAAGAGAACTTGTGATTGGAGATAGACAGACTGGAAAGACCACTGTTTGCATTGACACAATATTAAACCAAAAGCAATTTTATGATTCTGGAGAACCTGTATATTGTATTTATGTTGCGATTGGTCAAAAATCTTCAACGGTTGCTGCTATTGCAAAAGTTTTAGAAGACAAAGGAGCTCTCTCATATACCACTATTGTAGCTGCTAATGCATCTGATCCTGCGCCAATGCAAGTTTATGCACCTTTTGCTGGAGCATCAATAGGAGAGTATTTTAGGGACACTGGAAGACCTGCCCTAGTAATATATGATGACCTTTCCAAGCAGGCTGTTGCTTATAGAGAAGTATCTCTTCTTTTAAGAAGACCTCCTGGGAGGGAGGCATATCCTGGAGATGTGTTTTATCTTCATTCGCGTCTTTTAGAAAGAGCCGCAAAGGTCATTGCTGATGATAGTATCGCTAAGGGCATGAATGATCTTCCAAAAGGTCTTAAAAACAAAGTTAAGGGAGGAGGCTCCCTAACTGCGCTACCTATTATTGAGACCCAAGCAGGAGACGTCTCAGCTTATATACCAACAAACGTTATATCTATAACTGACGGGCAAATATTTTTAGAATCTGACCTATTTAATTCAGGGGTTCGCCCGGCTATTAACGTTGGAATATCTGTTTCTCGAGTAGGGGGATCTGCACAAATAAAATCTATGAAAAAAGTTTCAGGTACTTTAAAATTAGACCAGGCACAATACAGAGAATTGGAAGCGTTTGCAAAATTTGGTTCTGATCTTGATGCGGCAACAATGAATGTTATTGAAAAAGGAAAACGGAATGTTGAAATTTTGAAACAATCTGTAAATGACCCATTTAAAATTGAAGATCAGATTGCATCTATTTATGTTGGCACTAATAATTTAATATCTAATGTTCCTGTATCTAAAGTGAAAGAATTTGAAACGATGTATTTAGAAAATTTATCTTCAAAGCATAAAGCTGTTTTAAAGGATCTTAAATCAGGCAATTTAACAGAAAAGGTAATTTCTACATTAGAAAAGGTTGCTAAAGAAACTTCAAAACTTTTTGAATAAATTTTATGGCTAATTTAAAAGAGATAAGAAATAGAATTTCATCAGTCTCTTCAACCATGCAGATAACAAGTGCAATGAAAATGGTTTCTGCAGCTAAGTTGAAAAAGGCTCAAGATGCGATTATAGCCGTTAAACCCTACTCCGATAAGCTAGAAGAACTTATAGGTCTTCTGTCTAGTGGATCAGCAGGAATAGAAAACAACGAGTATTTTAAATCTAACAAGTCAAATAAAATCTTAATTGTTCCAATTACATCCAATAGAGGACTCTGCGGGGCTTTTAATTCAAATATTATAAAAGAGACCCTGCGATTGAATCAAATAGATTATAAGGATAATGCTATTGAAATTCTTTCTATTGGAAAAAAAGGAGGTGATATACTCTCTAAATCTATTGACTTGAAGGGGAGGCATGATGATATTTTTGATGACCTTAATTTTGAAAATGTTGAACCTTTAGCTAATCTAATTATGCAATCATATAAAGAAAAAGAATATAGTAAAATTATATTAGTCTATAATCGTTTTAAAAATGCTGCCACTCAGGTTGTTGCTGTTGATAATTTTTTGCCTGTAGAAAAAATTTCAGCAGGAACAGAGATTAAAAATTTTGACACCTTTTTTGAACCTTCTGAAACGGAAATTTTAAAAAATTTAATTCCTAAATCTTTAAAGGTTAAATTTTATAAATCTCTTAGAGACTCTTTTGCGAGTGAGCATGGAGCTAGGATGACAGCAATGCATAAAGCAACAGATAACGCTACCGAGCTTAGAGATGAATTAAAGCTAACTTACAATAAAGCTAGACAAGCATCAATAACAAACGAAATTCTTGAAATTGTTGGAGGCGCAGAGGCTTTAAGCAATTAAATTTTCTAAAAGCCAAATGTATTTTTAAAAAGTAACCTTTTTGTATTTTTGGCAATACAAAAGTCAAGTTTGTATGGTTAAAATTTCAGTTGTAAATAAATCAAGTTTTGAGTTACCCTCTTATCAATCTGCTTTAGCTGCAGGATTAGATTTAAGAGCTAATTTATCTGATAAAATTGTTATTTACCCGATGGAACGTAAGTTAATCCCTAGTGGACTATTTATTGCTTTACCTCAAGGGTATGAGGCTCAAATTAGACCAAGAAGTGGTTTAGCTATTAAATACGGAATAACGGTCCTTAATTCTCCTGGGACAATTGATTCTGATTATAGGGGAGAAATAGGGATTATATTAATAAACCTTTCAAATGAGAGATTTGTTGTAAATTCAGGAGATAGGATTGCCCAAATGGTAATTTCCAAACATGAGCAAATTAAATGGGAAGTTCTAGAGTCCTTGCCTAAAAGCAATAGAGGTGAAAAAGGTTTTGGAAGTACCGGTAAGTAAACAGGAAATATTTTTTGAAATGATAAAGAAAATATATTGGGTTAGATGGATTTGTACATACTTAATAATGACATTCTTTATTCTTAATAGCTGTAAATCAGTTAGTGTCCTCCCTAGCAAGACTCCAATCAAGAATATTAAAATAAAAGAATTAGGCGGTGAAATTTCAAAAGCAAAATTGAATTATAAAAACATACGTTCTAGGATTAAAACAGAATATGATGATGGCAAGAGAAAACAGCAGATCATTCTTAACCTAAGAATGATTGATAAAAAAGCTATTTGGATTAGCGCAACGATGTTAATTCCAATTGGTAAATTATTAATGACCCCTGATAAGATTTCATTCTATGAGAAGTTTCAAAGAACTTTTTATGAGGGAGAGTTAACATTTATTAAAGAGTTTTTTAATATTGATTTTGAATTTAATGATTTACAAAACATTTTGTTGGGTTATCCAATTATAAATATAACTGAGAATAAATGGAAAAGGATTTCACATCCAAACTTCTATGTTTTGAATTCATCCGGTAATTCTAAAGATTTTACACAAACTTTATTTTTTGACCCAAGTAATTTTTTACTCATGGAGCAAAGATTTTTTTTGAGATCATTAAATCAGAATATGACAATAAAGTATAATTATTTTCAGAAGGTTGATGGCAAAAATATTCCTAGACTCATTGAATTTGTTGTTCCATATGATAGCGGCTATAGAAGACTAGTTTTGGAATATACTAGAGTTGATTTTCCTGAAGATTTGAACCTCCCATTCAGTATTCCTGATGGATATAAGCCGTTAAATTTTCTTGAAAAATGATTTTTATTAGATTAATTCCAATTTTTTTTCTTTCTAGTTTTATCACAACCTTAAATGCACAAAACCATTTAGAAAAGCAAAAGCAACTTGAATTTCAAAGAAAAAAGCTTCAAGATGAGATTAAACAAATTAATTTGCTCCTTTTTCAGAATATAAAAAAAGAAAAAAGTCTTATTTCCCAGACTGAAGATATAGGCTTGAAAATTTCAGTCAGAATGAAACTAATAGCAACAAATAATGAACAGGCAAATATTTTACAAAGTCAAATCAATCTTAATGAAAGAGAAATAAGCAATCTTAATGACGAATTAAAAAGACTAAAGAACGATTATGCTAAAATGATTCAGAATTCATATCAAAGTAAATCATCAAAAAGTAGGCTGATGTTTCTTTTTTCTTCTGAAAATTTTTTGCAAGCCTACAAAAGATTACAATATCTGCAGCAATATTCTGAGTATAGGATTAATCAAGGGAAAAAAATAGTTGAAAAGGCAAAGACAATAGAAGAAACGAATGATATTTTAATGAATCAAAGAAATAAGAAAAAAGAAATAGTTAATGATAATAGACAGATCAAAGAAGTGTTGGAACAAGAACAAAAATTTCAGGAAGACATTATCTTGTCTTTAAAAAGAAAAGGAATTTCTTTAGCTTCAGAAATTAAGAAAAAACAAAAACGATCAGCTGCTATTGACCTTGAAATTGATCGATTAATTAAGGAGGCTATTGCCGAATCAAATAAAAATAAAGATCCTTTATCAAATGAATTTAATTTAACGCCTGAATTGAAGACGTTGTCTAAAAAATTTGTTTTAAATAAGGGCAAATTACCTTGGCCTGTTGAAAAGGGTATTGTTATTCAAGATTTTGGAAAGCAACCCCATCCAATCATTAAGACTGCAATCATAAAAAGTAATGGCGTTACAATAGCAACAGTTAAAGATGCTAGCGTAAGAGCTGTTTTTAATGGGGAAGTGATGTCGATATTAAGTTTTAAGGGGAGCAATCCCACAATATTAATTAGACATGGTAATTATATATCAACTTACAAAAATATTGGAAAGGTCTTTGTAAAAAAAGGAGACAAAATTCTATCTAAACAAGTTATAGGAGAAGCATTCACTCATCCTAATAGTGGAAAAACTACACTACAGTTTGGAATTTTTGAGGGGATAAAACCAATAAATCCAAAAACATGGATTTATAAAATGTAATAAACTATTCCTCTAAATACCAAGCTTCTTCCTCAAGAGTATATTTAATAAAATTAAGCAGTTTTAAGGCTTCTTTTTTTGACTCAAATCTCCCATAGGCAACACGGTATAAGCCTTCAGGGCTAGATTTGCTATATTCAGCATTGTATCCCTCTTCTATTAGTGATGCAAGTTTTTTCTCAGCATTAGACATTGATCTAAAAGAACCGGCAATAATACTATAATAGTTGAATTCGGAAGCTGTTTCTATATAATTACTTTCACTGTCAAAATTCAATTCTATTTTCGAAACAGTACCTAAGTCAAATGTTGCATTTAAGACATTATCCTTGATTTTTTTTTGAGCTATTTTAGTTGCTTCTAATTTCTGCTCAGTCATGTATTTGTCACCATAATAATATGAAGCCCCAATTAACGCTATCGTTAAAACAGCAATTGAAGCATATTTTAAAAGAGGATTCTTTGATTTTTTTTCCTCAGGTGTAAACATTAAGTCGTCTTTTGTTTGATTATCCATATGAAATAATTTTTTATTATCTGAAAGTGGCAGTATTTTTTTTATTGGACTCCTATTAAAGGGCTTTAATCCGAAAGAATTAGAATCAAAATTTATTTGCCGAGAAGGGAAAAATTCTATTTTCTTATCATAATTTAATTTCATTTCCCCAATTCCAGGGAAAAATAAGTTTTGAGTGTTAAGTCTTTGTTTCCAAATTATGACTTCTTTTTCAATTTTTTTTATGGCTTTTTCATAAGAAATTTTTTCTTTTTTTGCCAAATGATTAGCTAAAACACCATCATTACTTTTAAGTAATATATTGAAACCAATAATTTTTTCTGGAGGTTCAAAATTACCAGATTCATAATCTACATATGCTCTATTTGATTGAGTTAGAAACGCCCCAAAACTGGGAATTGTAACACATTCGTGAACATAGAGCAATTCCTTGATATATTGTTTGATTAACATCATTCAAAAATACTAAAATATATACCTTTTAATAACGTTTTAATCATTTATATATTTTAAACAGAAATCAATATCCAGTATTTTTTCGAACCCTAAGCAGTACTTCTTTTGAGACTTTTCGTGCTTTAATAGCTCCTTTTGAAAGAGCTATATTTATTTCTTCAGGATTAGAGCAATAGTAATTAAATTTTTCTCTTTCTTTCCTAAATTTACTTAAAATCATATCTAAAAGCTGTTTTTTGGCATCACCATAACCCATTCCCCCTTTTAAGTATTTATCTTTCATTTCTGAAATATTTTTTAACGGTGCAATTAACTTAAATATTTTAAAAACATTGCATATTTCAGGATCTTTAGGAGATTCTACAGGAGTACTATCTGTTTTAATAGACATTATCTGCTTTTTCAAATCTTTTTCAGGGAGAAAAATATTTATAACATTATTTTTTGATTTACTCATTTTAGCTCCATCTGTTCCTGGAACAAATTGAGTGTTTTTTTCTAGTTTAGCATTAGGCAAAACAAGAGTTTCCCCCATTTTTTGATTAAATCGTGAAGCTACATCTCTGGTCATTTCTAGATGTTGCAATTGATCTTTACCAACAGGAACAATTTCTGCATCATAAAGAAGAATGTCAGCGGCCATGAGAAGAGGATATGAAAAAATCCCTGCATTTACATCTCTTAAATTATTTTTTTTGTCTTTGAAAGAGTGTGCTAAAGTTAATCTTTGATAAGGAAAAAAACAGCTTAAAAACCATGCTAACTCACTAACTTCACTTACATCACTCTGTTTATAAAACACGGTTTTTTTTGTGTCCAATCCGCAAGCAAGCCATGTTGCAGCTGTTAATAAAGTGTTTTTTTTTAGCAATTCTGCTTCTTTTATTTGAGTAAGGGAATGAAGATCAGCAATAAAGAAAAAGCATTCATTTTTTTTATTTTTTGATAATTCTATTGCTGGTAAAACTGCACCAAGGAGATTCCCAAGATGAGGAGTGCCTGTTGATTGTACGCCTGTTAATATTCTGGCCATTTTTGTTAGCTCTTTAACAAAGATATTTTATTTCCTTAGTTGTACAAACTTTCTTTTCAAAGCTTATTGAGAGAGTTTAAAATTGTATTTTTATAAAGTGAGAAGAGTTTTATTAATTCTTTGGCGTATCTGGTTTTATTTGTTGGCGTCTATACCAATAGTTTTTCTTTTCCCCATTTTAGTTTTTATATTATTTCTGCCAAATTTTTATAAATACATTTTTTGGATAGCAAGAAATATTTGGGCTCCAATTATTTTATATGGAATGGGTTTTTGGTTAGAAATTAAATATAAAGAGGGAATAAATAAAAATCAACAATATATGTTTGTTGCAAATCACACAAGTTATATTGATCCTTTTGTTATGCTACGAGTTTTTAAAAAACCGTTTGTGTTTGTGGGGAAAAAAGAACTTGTTAAAATACCTCTTTTTGGCTACATATATAAGCGAGCTGCTATTATGGTTGATAGGAGCAGTTCTAAGAGCAGATATGGAGTTTATGGCAGAGCAGATAGTGTTCTTGACAAAGGTTACAGTGTATGTATTTTCCCAGAGAAAAATTACTTTGATGAAACAATTTTGTTAAACCCTTTCAAACATGGAGCATTTAAAATTGCTGTTTTCCATCAGTTCCCAATAGTTCCAACGGTTTTTTTTGATTGTAAAAGGAAACAACCTTGGTATACAACGCATGGATACCCGGGGAAATTAAGAGTTACTGTTTATCCTTCAGTTTTGACAAAAGGAATGATTGAAAAAGATATACCAAAAGTGCAAAATAAAATTTATAATCTCATAGACTCTGAGTTAAGAAAAGATCCTGAAAGATCAGCACTTGAAGCAATAGATACTTGGAAAAGAATTAATAAAATATCTTAAATTATTCTGGATCACTTTTGAGCGAAGACATAATCTTGTCCTCAAGTTCTTCTAAAAGTTCGGGATTATCTTGAAAAAGTATTTTAACTGTGTCTCTCCCTTGCCCTAGCTTTGTTTCGCCATAACTAAACCAAGAGCCACTTTTTTTAATGATTTCATTATTTACCCCCAAGTCAAGAATTTCTCCTATTTTGGAAATACCCTCTCCATACATTATATCAAACTCAGTTGTCTTGAAAGGAGGCGCAACTTTATTTTTAACAACCTTAACTCTGGTTCTGTTTCCAAGAACCTGGGAATCGGGGCCTTTAATTTGAGTAGACCTTCGAATATCTAATCTGACAGAGGCATAGAATTTTAATGCATTTCCACCAGTAGTTGTTTCAGGGTTACCAAACATCACTCCAATTTTTTCACGGAGCTGATTAATAAAAAAAACTGCGCATTTTGTTTTACTAATCGAACCAGTTAATTTTCTTAGAGCTTGTGACATTAATCGAGCATGTAATCCCATTTTTGAATCTCCCATTTCTCCTTCTATCTCACTTTTTGGAGTTAATGCAGCAACTGAGTCAATAACAACAATATCAACTGCACCAGAGCGAATTAAATTGTCAGTAATTTCAAGAGCCTGTTCTCCATGATCTGGCTGGGATATAATTAGTTCTCCAAGATCTATTCCTAGCTTTTCAGCATAAAAACGGTCAAATGCATGTTCGGCATCAATAAAAGCACAAATTCCCCCCGCCTTCTGACACTCAGCAATTGCATGCAAAGTAAGCGTGGTTTTTCCTGAGGATTCTGGACCGTATATTTCTATTATACGCCCTTTTGGATAACCACCAACTCCAAGAGCGTGATCTAAACCGATTGATCCTGAAGGAATAGATTCAATTTCTTCGCTACTCTCTCCCCCAAGTTTCATAACGGTTCCTTTACCGTATGTTTTATCTAACTTGTCAAGTGTTAATTCTAGAGCTTTTAATTTTGCGTTTTTTAAATCTGCCATGCTACCTTTTAATGCTAATGTAATACTAATATGATTTCTTCACAAAATAGAATACTATCTATTATTAACAATTTTAAACTTTATTTTTTTAGAACGATAAAATTGTTGAAAAATATCTTTTTGTAATTTTACAACTTATCTAATGATACAAGTTAATGCAATTTTATAATAGATTAAACATAAAAGAACAATCTGATTTAATTGATAAATCTGGGAAAGATAGAATTGTATTATCATTTTATAAGTATTCGTATTTAGGCAATCCAAAAATCTTTAGAAATTATTTATATGTTAAGCTTTCAGCTATTGATGTTTTGGGTAGAATTTATATTGCAAGCGAAGGAATAAACGCTCAAATTTCATTACCACTTGAGAACCTTCCTTTCTTAAGAAACGAGCTTGATAAGATAACTTTTTTAAAAAACATTCCTTTGAATTATGCGCTTGTGAGTGAAAACAAGTCTTTTTTAAAGCTTACTATCAAGGTTAAGAATAAAATAGTTGCTGATGGCCTTGAAAGCCAAGAAATTGATTTGTCTAAACGAGGTACTTATGTTGATGCTTCTGAATTTAATAAGCTGCTTGAAAAAAAAGATACTATATGTATTGATATGAGAAATCATTATGAGAGTGAAGTAGGCCATTTTAAAAATGCAATTATTCCAGATGTTGATACTTTTAGGGAGTCTCTTCCATTAATTGAAAAAAAATTTTTTAATGAAAAAAATGACAAAAACTTTCTTCTTTATTGTACAGGAGGGATAAGATGTGAAAAAGCAAGTGCTTATTTTAAACAAAAGGGATTTAAAAAGGTTTTTCAAATGAAGGGGGGTATCATAGAATACGCTAGACAGGCTAGAGAAATGAAGCTGGAAAATAAATTCAAGGGCATAAATTTTGTTTTTGATGAAAGAAAGGGAGAAAGAATTTCTAAAGATGTAATATCAAACTGTCATTTATGTAATGCTTCTTGTGATTCTCATGTTAATTGCGCTAACCCTTCGTGCAACCTATTATTTATTCAATGTTCAGATTGTAGCAAAACTTATGATGGCTGCTGTTCATTAGATTGCCAAAAAACAATAAATCTTCCTTATGAAAAACAGAAATCACTCAGAAAGGCAAAAAAAAATAGCCATAAAGTTTTTAAGAAAGGAAGATCAAAAGCCTTAAAGTATAAAACATGATTTTCAAAAAAATGAACTTAAATAACAAGATCTTTAGATCTTTTTATTTCTTCACCTTTATACTTTTTTCCTGTTCTGACAGTAATACTATTACTGAATATAAAAACTTTAATTATGGATGGGGGGCTAGTGATAAAGCAAAATTTATAATCTCACCATTTTCTGAAAAAACAGCAAACTTAATTATTCATATTAGAAATAATAATAGCTACGCTTTTTCTAATATTTTTCTAATAGCTTCAATTGAGGTGGAAGGAAAACTTTTTTCCCGTGATACCCTGGAGTATGAATTAGCTGATTCTAAAGGGAATTGGTTAGGTGATGGATTTACAGAAGTCAAGGAGAGTAGGCTTTGGTGGAAAGAGGATTTTATTATCCCAAAAGGGGAGAAAATAAATGCAGTTATTGAACAAGCTGTTAGATCAAATGGAATAGAAAATGGTATTGAAAACTTAGAAGGAATAGTAGCTGTTGGATTGTCCATAGAAACAATAAATAAAAATTAATGAAAAAGTCATTTAAATTTATAAATAATGACAAATATAAAATTCAAGTTACCCTATTTTGGGCTTCCTTTTTGATAGGCATTTGTTTTTTCATCGGCATATTTATATACACTGCACTTGGTTATTTGGGAGAAATGCCAGCATTTGAGCAATTAGAGAATCCTAAAACTAACTTAGCGACTCAAATTATTTCTTCTGATGGAGTTGTATTAGGCAAGTTTTATTATAACGATAATAGAACTCCGATAACATATGAAGAGCTTCCCAAAAATATTGTTCAGGCATTAATTGCGACAGAAGATGAAAGGTATTATGATCATTCAGGGATTGATTGGTATGCTACATTAAGAGCAATTTATTTTTTAGGAGAAAGAGGAGGGGCCAGTACAATTACCCAACAATTAGCAAGGCAACTTTTTGTTGGAGTGCGGTCAAGAAATAAAAAAGAAGCGATAATTCAAAAGATAAAAGAATGGGTCCTTTCCATTCAATTGGAGAGAAGATATACAAAAGAAGAAATTATAGCGATGTATTTGAATATTTATGATTTTGGGTACAATGCTGATGGAGTAAGATCTGCTGCAAAAATATTTTTTGATACTAATCCAGAAAATCTCGCCATAGAACAATCTGCTACTTTAGTTGGAATGCTACAAAATTCATCACTTTACAATCCTATTAGAAGACCAGAACTTGTTACAAAAAGAAGAAATGTTGTTTTTCAGCAGATGTACAGGAATAAATTACTTACTAAGAGAGAAAAAGACTCACTTAGCATGCTTGATTTAGAAATTAAGTTTACTCCGGAATCTCATCGGGAGGGGCTAGCCACTTACTTTCGTGCATACTTACAAGATTTTATGAAGAAGTGGACTAAAAAAAACTTTAAAGCAGATGGGTCAACATATAATTTATATAGGGATGGGCTCAAAATATATACTACTATAGATTCCAGACTACAGATTATTGGCGAGGAATCTGTTTCAGAGCATATGAAAAATCTTCAAAAGGAATTTTTTAATCAAAACACAGAAGAAATTAATCCGACAGCACCATTTCTTAATCTAAGAGAGGGAGAAATAGACACTCTTTTAGAGAGGACTGCAAGGAGGACTGAAAGGTGGAGAAAAATGTCTAATCTTGGACTAACAGATGATCAGATTCTCAATAGTTTTTTTGAAAAAACTCCTATGACTATTTTTAGTTGGGACAGGGAAATAGATACTGTTATGACTCCAATGGATTCCATCCGTTATTATAAGCATTTTTTAAGAGCCTCCCTAATGTCTATGGACCCTCAAACAGGACATGTTAAGACATGGGTAGGAGGATTTAATTACAAACATTTCCAATATGATCAAGTTAAGCAAGGCAGGAGACAAATAGGTTCAACTTTTAAACCTTTTTTATATGCAACTGCAATTGATCAATTAAAATTATCTCCTTGTGATTCATTACCTGATGCACTTTATTGCATAGATGCAATGAAACATGGAAATATTGACCCGTGGTGTCCTAAGAATTCAGGTGATAGATATGGTAGAATGAGGACACTAAAAAACGCTTTAGCAAATTCTGTTAATACTGTTAGCGCAAGAATAATGGACATGGTCGGTCCTAAACCTGTAATTGATCTAGTTAGAAAAACCGGAGTAACTTCTCGTTTACCAAACGTTCCTTCAATAGCCTTGGGGACGCCTGACATTAGCCTTTTTGAGATGGTTGGAGCATACGGGACCTTTGTAAATAAAGGAATTTATATTGAACCTATAATAATTACTAGAATTGAAGATAAAAATGGCATGCCCCTTTTTGAGGTTGTCCCTAACACAACAGATGTTATTAGTCAAGAAGCTGCTTACGTTACAGTAAATTTGCTTAAAGGAGTTACAAAATATGGATCTGGAGGTAGATTAAGACATGCTGGTTTAGAAAAAACAAACTATGTTTATGAGAATGTTGTAACTGGATACCCCTACATTTTTGATAATCCTATAGCTGGCAAAACAGGGACAACTCAAAATCAAAGCGATGGATGGTTTATAGGAATGGTGCCTAATTTGGTTTCGGGAGTTTGGGTTGGAGGAGAAGATCGATCTATACATTTTGAAGAGATTGCTTTTGGTCAAGGAGCTACTATGGCTCTTCCTATATGGGCTATTTATATGAAGAGGGCTTATGAAATTCCAGAGTTAGAAATTTCGGTTGATGATTTTGAAGAACCTGAAAAGTTGACTATTAATATAGACTGTGAAAACATGTTATCCCCTAAAGAGATAAAACCAAGGGAGAAAACAAATTTAAAAGAATTAGGTTTTTAGTTATCTTCTGCATACCACTCTGAATAGGAAGTTTCAGTTTCTCTCAATTTTAGTGAGTATAGTTTTATATTGCTTGGGAGTTCATTAGAAATAATTTTTGAAAAATCAAGAATCATTAGTTCGCAGGTAGGTTGATAATTAACTCTAACCACTTTATGACCTTTTTCTTCAAGACTATCTGCTAAATCTTTATGCGGAGAGGTCACATTCAATATTATAGAGTGATCAAATACAGAAACAATCTTTTTCTTAACAATTTTTTTTAATTCACTAAAATCAATAAGCATACCATTTTTTTTATGATTTTTATCGTCTATTGGGTTTCCTATTACAGTTACGTCTAATTTATAACTATGCCCATGAACATTTTTACATAATCCATCATATCCATAAAGCGCGTGTGCTGTTTCAAAATTAAATTGTTTTGTTATACGAATTTTCCTTTTCATAGTTAGAGGGATTTTATAATTTTTTGGGCAAAATCTGAAAGTGCCAATTCAGCTGTTATTTTTGCATTTTTTGGGAGTAATTCATCCCAATGATCAGTCCCTTTCCAATGTAATTGTCTTAGCTTTTTAGACGCTTCTTTTGGGAAAGAAACAAAAGAAGCCATCTTTTTTTCTATTTCTACATCCATCTGGGCAATGTTTTCTGAAATTTGATTAAAGAGGCCTTTCTCTTTTGCCCATTTAGAGTTTTTCCATTCCTTACTATCAAGAGACAATTCTGCAAAAGCAGGAGACCCTATTTTTCTACTAACTGCAGGTTCGATAACGTAAGGACCTAATCCAAGGGACAATTCTGATAATTTTATGGACGCTTGTTTACAAGCAAAAACATAATCACAGGCTGAGATTAAACCGACGCCCCCACCAACCGAAGGGCCATTCACTCTTGCTATAACAAATTTTGAAAGCTTCCTAATAGCATTAATTAAGTTAGAAAAATCCATAAAAAAACTTATTCCTTCATTTATAGTCGATATTTTTTTTAGAGCCTGAAGATTTGCACCTGAACAAAAAGCTTTACCTCCTTCACTTTGAATTAAAATAACTGCAATTTTAGGATCTTTATCAGCTTTTTCTAAAAGTGTAATTAACTTATTTATGATTTCCTGTGGGAGACAATTTCCTTTAGGATGATGAAAGGTTATTTTTCCAACATGATCTTTTATTTTTATATTAATTTCACCCATGATTTTTTAATTTAAGATCTTTTCATAACAGTGAAAAGGAAATTCACTTTGTTTTCGAAAAAAAACATCCCCTAGTTTTTGATATCCTCTAGATTCATAAAATTTGTTATTGCTCTTATTTTGACTAAAAGTATCTAAACGAATTGAAATAAAATTAAGCTTTTTAGCAATTGATTCAGCAAAATTCATGAGCTTGTTTCCAATTCCTTTTTTTTGAAACTTCGGGTGCACTGCCAATCTATGAACGTAAATATTTTTATCATCTGGAGTTAGCCATTTAGTAGAGTTATATACTTCATCTTTTTCTGGTGAAAACATAATACATCCTTTAATCTGGGTTTTATCATCCCAAACATAGAGAGATTCTTCTTCTATGTCTTTTCTGAAAATTTCTTTAGAAGGATAGTGATCATTCCACTGAAAAATTCCATCATTAATCATTTTTTTAGCGCAAGCCTCTGTCAAGCTTTTAACAGTTTCAAGATCAGAGATTAAAGCCTTTCTTATCAAAGAGTTCTATTTTTTCAAAAATAATTTTTTATAATCATTTTCTCAACTAATTTTGGAAACAAATGGCAACTCCATATTTTGTTTAATCTAAGCATGATTTTATTTAATGATATGGACATCTTAAAGAAAATATTCTTTTATACTTTTCTTTTGGGGTGTCTCCAATTTATTTCTGGTCAAAAATACGCTAGACTCTCTGTTGATAATGATCTCTACTTTTCGACAGACAGATATTATTCAAGTGGCATATTTCTATCTTATGGATACAAAAAGATTAGACAAGTAGATGAATTAGATAGTTTAGATAATTCAACTTATATTCATTGGCATCTTGGTCAAGAAGTCTATACCCCAGCAAGATTACAAACAAAAGATTTATCAAAACTTGATTATCCTTTTGGTGGATGGCTTTTTATTGAGAGGGAAGTCCAAAAATATTTAAATAACAACACAGCATATGCTTGGGGAATTCAGATTGGAACTACAGGGGACGAGTCCTTAGCTCCTTGGATGCAAAATTTTTATCATTTAAATTTTTTGAAACTTCCCAGAGTCACATGGGAGGCTGCGATGCCTCAGGAGATACATTTAAATCTAAATATTAATATGAAAAAAAAATTTATGATTGAAGATAAATTTTATTTTCTCTCAGATTTTTTTAGTTCGTTGGGGACTCAGAAGACAACTATTGGGGCTCAATTTGGATTTTTTATGGGGAAAACAAATAGATTTTCTTTTATGGGGAATCCAATTAAATCTAAACCAGACACTGGCCTTAGTTTTTATATTGGAAACCGTCAAGAGTATCGTTTTCATGATTATATGATTTCAGGAAGTTTATTTAATGACAATGCTACTTTTACTTTGCCTTCAAGAAAATACAGAAGTAGTTTTCAGTTTGGAGCGTCATTAAACAATGATAAATGGGAAATACTTGCTATGATTTCTAATACTTCTCGAGATAATGAAAACCAGCTTTTTTTTAGACATACTTATTTAAATATTTCTATTTCCAAACATCTTTAAATTGGTTTTTTCATTGGATCAAAAATAAAAAAATGTAATCCAAGTAAAAATCCAGCAAAATTATTTTTTTGCACTGCGGAAGGCTTTGATGCTTTTTTTAAAAATCTATATTGCAATGAAACATTCAGTCTTTTCCAAGGATTGTATTGTGAAGCTATAACCATTCCAAAAGTATCTTTAAAGATTCCATCTTCATAATTGAAACTGCCAGTTGTTATATCCTGAACTTCTGAATTTTCTGCACTCAATAAAAGATTATATAAAAATCCAGTTTCAAACATTAATTTTCTTGACGGAAAAACTCTTGCTGTTATTGGAAGGGTTAAATAAGTTATTTTATCAGTAGAATCATTATCTGATAAAGTATATTTATATTTTACATTGAGATAACTTGCACCACTTCTAATTCCAAAAGTTTTTGAAAATTTATATTGGACACTACTCCCAAAACCATAAGTTAGAGCGGGATTGCTATATTTCCCTTTGGCATTTATAAGGGTCGTCAAAAAATGTATATCATAATTCCATTTCCTGTAAAACCCATCGGGATCTGGTCCTTTGTTGTATTGTAAAAGCAAGAGATCATCTCCTTGAGAATAAATAAAACCAGACAAAAGGGAAACAACAAAAAGAATTCTTTTTTTCATCAATTATTCTCTGTATATGCATAATAAAATTACGACTTTATCAAGACTCTTTAATATTGAAGAAGATTTTGGACTTAATTATTTGAGATAACTCAAAAAAAAAGCGGCTAGTTTTAGCCGCTTTAAATTTATTGTTGTGCAGGTACTTGTTTTAATTGTTCCCATATAACTCTGAGTCTAAATCCATCTGGATCATAAAATCTCATTTTGCTATTACTAGGAGGGACGTAGTCATCAAAATCTAAAACTTTCAGTGCATCTGCAAGATTTGTAAATCCATCCCAAGTCATAACCGTTGCCATGTCTTGACCACTAGGGTAGATTTTAGTTCCTATTCCCCAAGTAACCATGCCTGTTGCTCCAGAAGTGATATTTTGTTGATGAAAGGGTTTCCATAAATTCTTATTTTCAGAGATAAAACCGCTTAGATTTTCAGGCCTTCCATAATTTAAAATAAATACTTTACCATTCCCGGGAACAAAATCTTGTACTTTATAAATGTGGTTTTCCCAAACTTCATATTTAGTAGAAATCTCATCAAAATTGTAACCCAATTCCTCTACAGATTCTCCCCAGACAGAATTACTATTAGTCATATCCTCAAGACTACTATATTGATTAACAAATGCATAGTTAACGTCATTGTTTCCGGCAGTACCATATTTTCTCATCAGAGCCCAACCTAGCTGCTTGCCTTTTTCAATATTTTTTTTCGCAACTTCCGACCAATATTTCATTTCTTTTTCTTCAAAATCAGCAACATCTTCAGAAGCCACACTTACATATGTCATAGAGTAATATTGTGCATTCAAAGAGAAGCAAAAAATTGTAAGAAGTATAAAAATTATTTTTTTCATTTTAATTTAATTTATGATTAGTTATCAAATATATAAAAAATGCTTTATCATTTAGAAATAAAGCCCTCTTCAAAACTTCTTCGGACTGCAAAAACAGCATCCGCAGTGTGTGTTATTTTCCATGGAGCGGTAAACATTGTAGGATCCATTTCAGCAAAATAGGCTTGAGCATCAACTATCATATCATCCAAATTATCCCAGTTATTTGAGAAAGCCAAGATTTTGTATTCCATTCGATCTCCTGTGTGGTGTTGTAATGCAATAGCTTCAGTACAAAATTTACTTTGTTTAAAGCCATTATAGAAATGGAAGAATTGTTTTTCTGCATCAGTAACAGATGCATTTGGATTGACTTCAAATTTTAATTCATAAACGAATCGGCTTTCGTCTTTTTGAGCATTAATTGACATAGATATAATAAAGACAAAAAGTAATAATAAATTTTTCATAGTAAATTGATTTGTGATTAGTGAAATAAAAATACAATAATATATATATTTCAGAAGCAAAATATGAATTCATTAAATTAGCTTTGCTAGTTTAAATTATAAAAATTAAAAAATGCGTTTTTTTCAAATCATTGTGATACTTTTCTTCTTTGTTTCTTGTAGCCAGCGGTCATCTACTTATGAAAAAATAGAAAAAAACGATACTTTTTTTAAAAGTATAGCAGATAGGCTTCCTGGCAATTTTGTTCTTCTGAGCCATGGGATGACTTATTATGAAGAGGCCAATAGTGCTTCTGATGCAGGAACTTTAATTTTCGTACATGGATTTTCAGTACCATCCTATATTTGGAGCCCTACCTATGAAACAGCAGCTCAAAAAGGATATCGTGTGATTCAAATGGACCTATACGGAAGAGGATATTCAGCAAATCCAAACGTCCCCTATACCGATACGTTATTTGCTAAACAGGTACTTGAGCTTTTAGAGTATTTGAATGTTAAGCAAGCTAATTTTTTGGGACTTTCTAATGGAGGAAGGGTTATTTCGAAAATAGCCTTTCTCAATAAGGATGTTGTTCAGAGATTAATTTATGTTGCGTCATCAGGATTTCAAAAAAACAATTCTCCTAAAAACAAAGAAGTCTCCCAAAAAGAAATAGATGACTACATAGAAACTTACCCTCTTTTGGCAGAAAGTCAGCGTAAAGATTTTAAGAATCCAGAACAATTCCCAGATTGGGGTGATAAATATGAGAAATTACTTCAATACAAAGGGTTTGCTAATGCCCTTTTATCCACTCGGAAAAATCATGTGTCGCTGGATGTTGAGCATGAAATGATAAACGAATCAGGTATTCCAGTATACACAATTTTTGGAGATAGTGATTCAGTTGTTGTTTACGATACTTTTAAAGATCATTTATCAGAACTTCTTCCCAACCGAAATGAAATTTTTATTTCGAATTCGGGGCATTTACCACATATGGAAAATCAAAACGAATTTGAAGCCTATCTATTTGAAAATATTATTAAATAATAAAACGGAATTTTTTTTATTACATTTATTTATGCAGGGGGAGTAGCTCAGATGGCTAGAGCACTTGACTGGCAGTCAAGAGGTCGTGGGTTCGATTCCCATCTTCTCCAC
>CETM01185075.1_pt1 | contig 19986 bp, 17 predicted proteins | sample 361451 | NCBI WGS metagenome assembly CETM01 (sample SAMEA2622690, study PRJEB7988) | marine metagenome | isolation source: saline water (ENVO:00002010), including
CACTCTGACTGTAAATGTGACTTTTGAGCTAATCCACCCCAATGCATCTCGCCAACATCCCAACCGTTGAGAACGACTTTGTCACCGGCACTGTAGTCTGCGCTATCGCTTGCAGTAACGGTTCCAGCTAGGTCAATACCGGGGATCATGGGATAATTCCGCACAACACCTGGCTTGCCCATGATCGCGAGCCCATCTTTATAATTGATGGTTGAATACTCAACATCAATTGCCACGTTGTGGTCGGGTAGATCGGCTTCGTCAACGTCGGAAAGACTTGCCGTTACGTTCTTTTCTTCATCTTGGGTTAAATAAATCGCTTTAAACATGATTGAAAGCCTAGAGGATTAATCTTCCACAACGGCAGTATAGGAAAGAAAAATTGAAGGTTATTCAATTACTGCAGCGTCGGCATCGACTTTTGAAGCAGGTTCAAGATAAATAACCTTCGCCAATGGCTCAACATCACGTATTCGAGCCTCCACTGCATTAACGGCTTCGCTCATGCTCATCGACATATCAGACCTGAATTCAATCTTCGCAGCGACGAGAAGTGTTTCAGGACCAAGATATTCCGATCGGAGATCTATGAGATGCAAAACCTCAGGGGAGCCAGTAATCGCAGACGTTATGGCAGTAGATTGTTCCGGCAATGCCCCTTCACCGATAAGAAGGCTCTTTGTTTCTATCGCTAATACAATCGCAATAACGCCGAGAAGGACCCCAATAGATAGCGTTCCGACACCATCCCAGACGGCATTGCCAGTTATCTTAGCTAGCAGAACGCAAACGAAAGCGAAGACTAACCCCATCAACGCACCGAAATCTTCAAGCAGTACGACGGGGAGCTCAGGTATGCGAGAACGCTTAATGAAACTTCCCCATGAGTGCTTCCCTTTGTAATAACGAGATTCACCTACAGCGGTTTTGAACGCGTACGCTTCCAAAATCATCGCAAAAAGCAGAATACCCAACGCCCACCAAAGCGAATCAATATCATGAGGGTGACGAACCTTGTGAACACCTTCGTAAAGTGCGTACATTGATCCTAAAGAGAAAAGAACTAGAGACACGACGAACGCCCAAAAGAAACGTTCACGACCGAACCCAAAAGGTCGTTCAGAAGATGGAAGCTTCTTTGAACGTTTACGGCCCAAAAGGAGCAACGCCTGGTTACTAGTATCAGCGAAACTGTGAATAGATTCAGCCAGCATCGCAGAGGAACTGGTTATGAAAAAACCGAACAACTTCGCAATAGCGATACAAAAGTTAGCGATAAAGGCTGTGATAATTGTCTTCGCTCCACCAGTAGCTGCCATAGTGACCTCCCACCGTTCCTTTCTCTTCAGTAAAGTACCGGAATATATTCTATTCGGCTAATGTGCATCACATGCCCACCGTATTTAAAACACCCCAAGAACTTCTTAATGCTTCCGGAGTAGACCTTGGTGTAACCGATTGGCTTGAAATAACGCAGGAACGAATCAACCTTTTCGCAGAAGCGACAGGGGATCACCAGTGGATACACACAAATCCTGAGAAGGCAAAGGACGGCCCCTTTGGCACCACGATCGCGCATGGATACTTAACACTGTCACTCACAAACTTATTTCTCCCAGACCTCCTGCAAGTAACCGAGATTTCTATGGGAATCAATTACGGAGTGAATAAAATACGGTTCCCTCAACCAGTGCCAGTTGACTCTCGCATACGAGCCCATGGAACGATTACTGAAGTGGAAGAAATAAGTGGCGGCGTTCAAGCGATCGTTCAACTCACTATCGAAATTGACGGGGTAGAGAAACCGGCATGCATCGCTGAAAGCATAAGCAGGTTCCTCAACTAATAGAGTCGGCGCATCTCTTCATTTCCGATACCCTTAAAATATGGCGAAACGAAAGACCAAAACCCCGAAAGTGCCGCCATCTCTACCCCCTGTGCAACAAGGGTTTCTTAGCCCCAAAAGAGGTGTCCCCAGCGCAATCACACGTCCCCCGTACGCGCTCTCCGGAGACCCTGGACCCTCTATCCTTCCCTTGGTCCGAACATCAGACGAGATCACCTCAATGCGAAAGGCAGGAGCTATCGCTGCTGAAGTACTCCTGCACGTAGGAGAAAGGGTGACACCAGGAATTACCACAGACAAACTTGACCAAATAGCACACGACGAGATCGTCCGGCTCGGCGCCTACCCAAGCCCACTCAATTACCGAGGCTTCCCCAAATCCGTTTGTACTTCCGTGAATGAAGTCGTTTGTCATGGCATTCCCGACAGTAGGCAACTACAAGATGGCGACATCATCAACATTGACGTGACCGTATATTACGAAGGCGTGCACGGAGATACATCAGTGACCTTCTACGTAGGTGACGTTGACGACCATAGCAAACACCTCGTCACAACCACACGCGAAGCACTCTATAAAGGGATGGACACCGTAAGGAACGGCTCCCGTGTATGTGACATCGGAAAGGCAATAGAAAAGCATGCTCACTCAAATCAACTGAGCGTTGTTCGAGAATTTATCGGACACGGTGTAGGGCCAGAGTTCCACAGCGCTCTCGCTATTCCTCACTACTATGACCGACGTGCAACAACCGAATTAACGACTGGAATGAGTTTCACTATCGAACCGATGCTAAATCTCGGAGGGCACATCTTGCACATGTGGGACGATACGTGGACAGTAGTGACAACAGACGGAAGACGTTCCGCGCAATTTGAACATACCTTAATCGTGACCGATGACGGGTTTGAGATAATGACCAAAACCTCATCAGGCACAATCCCAGCAGAATACTTCGCAAACTAGCAGCAGCCGGCTCACAGTTTGCCAAACCAGAGAATAGAAAGAGAACATAGAATCATGACTGATAAAAAAACCCGTGTCATCCTAATCAGGCACGGAGAATCTAACGTAACTGTTCAACGAATCCTAGGCGGAGAAAAGAGCTGCACAGGGCTAAGTGAACTAGGCCAACAACAAGCAGCTGCTCTCCGTGAACGACTAGCTAAGGAACAAGCAAAAGTTGATTACCTCTACGCAAGCACCATGCCCAGAGCAATGGAAACCGCTGAAATCATCCAACCTGCCCTCAACCTAGACAAACTCCACCTAGACTCCGAACTAGTTGAGCACAGACCCGGCGAGGCAGACGGAAAACCATACGAAGAATTACAAACCCTTTTTGGTGAAAGTGATTATCACGGAAGGCCTCACAGCGAATTTGCACCAGGTGCCGAAAGCCTTTCACTGTTCCATTACCGTGTCTCTGCAGCACTAGAAAAAGTGATCGCACAACACGTCGGGCAAACAATAATGATTGTCTGCCATGGAGGAGTTATCGACGTAGCGATTCGTCAACTTCTTGACCTCCCAAGACGAGGCCAATTTGATCTTTGGACCCTGAACACGTCACTGACCGAATTCCTTGTAGATGACACAGGAACAACTAGAGGAAGATGGACCCTGATCCGCTATAACGATCACGCCCACCTCGCAGGATTACCATTCGCTACCAACACCGACGAATAACGAACATCAAACCGAGCAATCTCGTACACTAAAAGCGTGCTGACTAGCCAAGACATAGCGTCCTTCCAAAAAGATGGCGCAATCCTTATCCAAAATGTTCTTGATCGAAAGTGGCTTGATTTACTGGCGCGAGGCATAGATCGAAACAAGAGAAGCCGAGGCCCGTGGGCATGTGACTATACCAAACCCGGTGATCCTGGCGAGTTTTGGGATGATTACTGCAATTGGCAACGTATTAACGAATATAAATTTGTTCTATTTAATTCTCCGCTTGCAACAATCGCACAACAAATCATGCAATCACAGAAAGTAAGGCTCTTCCATGAACACGTCTTGGTGAAAGAAGCACACACCGGTGAAGAAACGCCATGGCATCACGATCAGCCTTACTATTGCGTAGATGGTAATCAACTCGTATCGACATGGGTTCCCTTAGACCCAATCACCAAAGAATCAGCAATGAAATTCATCGCAGGCTCTCACTTGGGTCCTATGTATGCCCCTAAGCGATTTCACGATAGTGAGTCATATGACTACGAAGGGTTTGCCGAACTACCAGAAATATCCGAAACTCTCACAGAGGATAAAATCAGGTCATGGGAAATGCAGCCAGGTGATGTTCTCATATTTCATATGAGAACCCTTCACGCAGCAGGCGGGACTGCCACCCGGCGTCGGGCATTCGCTGCGCGCTGGTTAGGTGACGATGCCACGTATGCGACACGTCCAGGACCAACCTCGCCACCATTCCCTGGATTAGAACATGAGCTAGCTCCTGGAGCACCAATGGACCATGAGCTATTTCCTGAAATCCAAACCAGCATCTAGAACGTCATGAAATGGCCACCATTGACATCTAGGCTTGTGCCAGTGCACGCAATGGATAGATCAGAGGCAAAGAACACAACCGAACCGCAGATCTGCTCGGAATCAGGGATGTAACGCAACGCAATTTCATTCGCGACGTTGTCATATTCCTCTTGATAAGTGGTGCCATTCTGATCAGCAAGGCTTTGCAAATACCACTGAACAGAATCACCAAAGATAAACCCAGGGCATATGGCGTTGACACGAATACCATCCGGGCCAACTTCTTTCGCCATCGTACGCGTCATTGATGTCATTGCTGACTTCGCTGCGGCGTACGCACCAAACATCGGCTTATTATTTCGTATCGACATTGTGGCGACGTTAATGATTGAACCTTTACCGCCCTCCCGCATTGCGGGCAGCACAGCACGACTCATTTTCAACGCTGAAGTACAATTTATTTCAAAACTTGCATACCAGGAATCAAGATCCATCTCCTCCAATGTCGCAAAGGGAGGTTGCCCAAAAGCATTATTAACCAAAACATCAACAGTCCCAAAAGCCTTAATCGTACTAGCGATCAAGTGATCAATTTGAGCCAAATCCGTTACATCTGTGACAACAGGTAGCGCCTCAGCTCCCAGAGACTCTATCTCCGCAGCGACGCTTTCAACTTTAGACGGTGTGCGGGCAGCAAGAACTACACGTGCACCCTCACGAGCACACGCAAGAGCGGCATCACGTCCCATACCGGGACCAATTCCAGAAATAATAGCTACGCGCCCATCCAGCAAAGTCACGTTTCCTCCCAGTCAACGGATACTGGTCAGTACTCTAGCAGATCGATCAGCCTTGATAAGGGGGCATGCCTTCCATCTTCCGTAACAAGTTAATTCGTTCAGCAAGAGGGGGATGAGTATTAAACATGTCATTAAAGCGCTTCCCTTGATGTCCTTTCACATGATCATCCGGTGACTCAATCCATAAATGGCTCGTCGCATGCGAGGTTTTCCTAACTACCGTTACATCTCGATCAAGTTTCTCAAGCGCCATACGAATCCCAGACGGATTTCTCGTCAATTCAACAGCAGTAGCATCAGCCAATTCCTCACGACTTCTGCTCACCGCAGCTTTCAGTAAGCCAGCAGCCAAAGGTGCGAGAATCGTCACAAAAACCACAGCGATCAGCATGATAATCGCCTGAGGGCCGCCACCATTCTGGTTCCTGTTCCTTCGCCCTCCGGTCAAACTACTCCAGAACGCTATCCGCCAAAACATGTCACAAAGAATTGCGACTGCGCCAGCAGTTGCCGCAGCTACAGTCATCACCCGAATGTCATAATTACGGATATGTGCCATCTCATGAGCGATTACGCCCTGAAGCTCATTTCGGTCCATTTTCTCCAACAATCCCGTTGTTGCTGCTACAGCAGCATTCTCAGGGTCCTTCCCAGTCGCAAATGCATTTGGAGCAGGGTCATTCACAATATAAACATCAGGCTTAGGTAATCCAGAAGATAAAGCCATCTCCTCAACAAGGTTATGTAATTGAGCGTACTTATCAGGGTCAGCAGGGATAGCGCCCGTAGCACGTAACGCTAATTTTGAGGACTGTTTGTATTGAAAGTAAGTAAGAATAAAAGAAAAGATCAATGCAAAGATCGCAAAACCCAAGAACCCGGTCAGAGCAAGTCCTAAAATAAATGAGACGAGAAAAACAAGAAAGAAACTTGCACAAAGTAGTAGCCGCGTCGTGCGCTTATTTTTCTTCTGGAGTTCTCGAAAGTCTGTAGTCATACATTCACATTATGCCCGATGTAGGCTAAGTTGCTGTGGTGGAACAAAAGAAGATAATAATAGATACCGACCCCGGCCATGATGACGCTATAGCGATACTGCTAGCATTAGCTTCACCTGAACTTGACGTTATAGGCGTAACATGTGTGGCAGGGAATGTCCCCCTGCATCTAACAGCACGAAATGCATTGCTAGTTTGTGAGCTAGCAGGCAGACCAGACGTAAAAGTCTTCTCTGGATGTGACCGTCCTATGGTCCGGAAACTTGTTACGGCCGAGGCCATACATGGAGAAACTGGGTTGGATGGACCTCAATGGGATCCCCCTACCGGCCAACTCCAAGATCAGCATGCAGTTGACTGGCTAGTTGAAACTCTCCTCGATGCTGAAGATAAGGAGATCACTCTGTGTCCAGTTGGTCCTTTAACAAACATAGCTATGGCTCTTGTGCGTGAGCCTAAAATAGCAAGCAAAGTGGACCAAATTGTAAGCATGGGAGGTGGGTATTTCGTAGGCGGGAACATAACACCAGCAGCCGAATTTAACATCTTTGTAGATCCACATGCTGCCGACGTTGTCTATCGAAGTGGAATCCCCATTGTTGCGATGCCTTTAGACGTCACACATAAAGCATTGATGACACAAGACTGGATACAAACACTTGAAGACTTGGGAACTGAGGTAGGTAGAAAATCATCTCAGCTACTGTCGTTTTACAACAGATTTGATCTCGAGAGATATGGAATGGCCGGAAGCCCGGTCCACGACCCTGCAACAATCGCCTATCTGATCGAACCAGATTTATATACGGGTAAAGAAGTATACGTAGAAGTAGAAACCAGAAGTAGTTTGACAATGGGAATGACAGTTGTTGACTATTGGGGAGCAAGAAGAAAAGAACCCAATTGCCTATGGGTCTCAAAAGTCAACGACGAAGGTTTCTTCCAATTAATGTACGACAGGCTGGCGACACTCTAAGTATTCATCGCTTTTGACATGATTTGCAGAACGTAGTCCCTCTCCCGTCAATCATCACGCGTCGCAGTATCTCACCACATTTGACACACGGCTCTCCTGCTCGCCCATAGCACTCGAGATAAAACTGGTTATTTCCTTTCTTTCCTTCGGCATTCACATAATCTCGCAACGTCGTCCCCCCATTCGCAACAGCCATAGTAAGTACATAACGGATACTTTCATGTAGAGCAGCCGTTTTAGCCTTTGTTAACTTCCTAACACCGGGATATATACCTGCTCTGAAACACGCCTCATCAGCGTAGATATTGCCAACACCAGCAACAGGACGTTGACTGAGAAGCTGCGTTTTTACTTTTCGGTTGCTAGCTTTCAAAGAAGCATAAAATTGGTCAACTGTGAAATCATCCGATAGCGGTTCAGGTCCAAGACTTCCAAGAGTTCCTTCATACTGGCCAGGTAAACAAATACGGATCCGACCAAAGCGACGAACGTCACGGTAGCCAAGAATCCGATCATTATCGAGCCTCCACCAAGCTCTCAAATACGGATCTGACAAGTTATCGCAAGGAAGTAATTGGCCAGTCATCCCTAAATGAACAACCATCTCAGTTTCGTTATCAAGATGAAACAAAAGGTACTTTCCACGTCTAAAAACGGCTTCAAAGCCTAACCCAACAATCTCTCGCGCTGGGGTAAATTTACCTGATGGATGGCTATCAGCTTCGGTAACGTAACGACCCATAAGTAAAGGCTCAAGTTGACGACGAATAGATTCAACTTCAGGCAATTCGGGCATTGCGTACAGTATTCTTTCTGCGTTGCTTACGCACAAATTTTGTTAACGACAATCAGATCAAACTAAGGGCTTCTAATGCTGGAGCATCATGGCGAACCCGTTTGTTTCGAACCAGTTGACGAACTTGTTCCTCTCCATCAGGGCAGTGAGTTACGAAAGGGCACCACGCGCACAGTGGGCCTGTTGTAGTAGAAAACATATTTGATGTGCAAGCAACGTTGAGTTGTTTCCAAGTGTTCTTGAGTCTCTGAAGGGGCTCTTCGAGAGCCTCTTCGGTGACCTCTGTTTCTATCGTTTCTTGCCCTAAGAATAAAAGACGAGCTTTACTAGGTAATTCTCCGTCTGCTTCCCGAATAGCTGCGGCATATAGAAGAACCTGTCGTATTTTGTCTCCTGCATATCTCTTCTGCGGGACTTTACCAGATTTATAATCTGCAACAATTACAGACTGTCCTTCTTTGTCTACCCGATCAACTACCCCTCGGAAAGGAACGCCTTCAAGCACGACTCGAACATCTCGCTCTGTATCTTGGACTTCGACTTCGCTGGGCTCTTCAAGCTTCCAAAGTCCTTCAATAGCATTCCAACTCTTCCACTTGAAATTACGGACTTCATCCTCATCCAGTGATAGGGCTAAGAAATCAGTGTCGTTTTCAATTTTTGGCCAGATCACTCTAGCTAGTTCTCTCGCTTTTTCTTTCGTCCTGTTATGAGGTGTTTCTTGGAGAAGAAATTCGAGTACTTCATGGGCGAAAGTTCCCAATAACGCCGACTCTCCGGGAGGGTCAGGGAGGCGATCCACGTAACTGAATTTCCACTTCATAGCGCATTGTTCAAACAAACTTGAACTTGATGGAGAAAGATACGGTGGAATATTCTCAAGAGTCTGATTATCGGACATGCTCATTGTTTATCAGACTGTTACGACAGAAAGTGTGAATCTGTGATTTATTGCACATTAAGATTCAGCTGGACAGTATTTCGCGCCCTTTTCATTAGGCTTAGAGTATTAGAAGAGCACAAGGATTCTATGTACGCAGCAATTAACTCAGATGGGTACAACGTTGTACTCCTTTTCCACTTACTCACTGTCATAGTAGGGACTGGTTCTGCCTTCATGGTCCAATTCATCAACGCAAAAGATAGTGACATTCTTGATAGGGCTTCTGTTCAGAGCATAGTTGGGTTCCTTATCGCACCATCTCTATTTCTCGGAGGTGTATTCGGCGGAGCACTCGTGGGATTGTCCGATGATGTGTACGACTTTTCACAACTCTGGCTCACTATAGCTGGAGTGCTCTGGATTACAGCCTGCGGATCGGCAACGCTACTTTTTAGACCACCATTCCTTACCTTCCCTGACCAATCACGTTTTCAACGGCCCCTCACTGCAGTATTACATTTATCACTAGTAATCATGCTCGTTGTTATGGTTTGGAAGCCGGGTTTGTAACTAAACGTCCAACGCTTCACGGTCAAACAAAGCGCTCTCTTTCAGTACGAACTCCTTCCGTTTCGACACGTCAGAACCCATCAGTGTTTCAAACATCCGCATTGCTTCTTTAGCCTGTTTAGCGTCATCCATAGTTAAACGTTTAAGAATCCTTGTCTCAGGATTGAGCGTCGTCTCAGCTAACTCGTCAACATCCATTTCCCCTAAACCTTTGAATCTGATCCATTTATCGAGGGGAATTTTTTTCTTCTTAGTAATCGCATTGCGCTCCTCATCAGAGAATGCGTAAAGGGTTTCCCCTCTCCATTTGGAGGAATAGAGGGGTGGTAACGCAGCGAAAACCCGACCATCTTCAAGAAGCGGCTTCATGTAATGGAAAATTAACGTCAACAGTAAACACCTGATGTGGCTGCCATCAACGTCTGCGTCACAAAGAATAATTATTCTTCCATAGCGTGCATCATCAATATTGAAGTCTTTCCCGCTTCCAGCGCCGATAGCGGTGATTAGTGCTTGTGCTTCAGCGTTGTCAATAACTTGTTTCATCGTGGCTTTTCCTGCATTGACAACTTTGCCCCGCAATGGAAGAATCGCCATATATTCAGCGTCCCGACCAGCTTTTGCGGGTCCAGCAGCTGAATCCCCTTCGACGATCAGAAGTTCGCTGTCTTCACCATGGGTTCTACAGTCCGCCAGCTTGTCAGGCATGCCAGTGCTACCCAAATTAGCTGCTTTACGTTTCGCATCAAGGACTTCCTTGGAAGCAACACGATTCAAAATTGCGTTCACGATCTTTTCCCTAACAGCATTGATATGGGTTTTCTTCCCTGCGCCTTCAAACCAATCAGAGAGGCTTTGTTTCGTGATTTCGTATACGATGCTTTGAATGGCCGGCGTTCCGAGCTCTTGTTTTGTTTGGCCACGAAACTGTGGTTCCGGAAAGGTAACTTTCAGTCCTGCGATGAGTCCTTCTTGAACGTCTTCTTTTGAAGCTCGATCATTTCCGGATTTTGCTAATTTGCTTAATTTCTTCGTACCAGGCAACAGACTGTCGTTGATTGCTCTGGTCATTGCCCGTTCCAACCCTGCCAGATGTGTCCCTCCTTCAGGTGTGGGAATCGTATTCACGAAAGATACGACACTCGTTTCGTAACCCTCAACCCAACGCATAGCAACTTCAACGGTGCATTCGCGTTCAACGATTGTCATTTTCCCATCGACGGGAACTTTCTCTTCGAAAGTGTCAATTCCGCTAATTTTTATGATTTCTGTGACAGCGTTGCTCTCGCTTAAAGAGTCAACCAGGTCTGATAATCCGCCTCTACTGATGTATTCAAATGGTTCATTTTTTTGTCCGGTTCTTTTGTCCTCTACGCGAACCTTGAGGCCAGGGACGATGAAACATGTTCTCGCAACACGTTGGCAGACAAGTCCAAAATCGATTTCAGCATCTGGGTCAAAAACTTCAAGATCTGGCCAAAATCGGATGCGTGATCCAGTTTTTTTTGTTTTCTTTGGTTTCGTAAGTGTGTGACTGGCTCTGAACTTTCCATTTGCGTTGAATTGGCCTGCAACACGGTCTTGGAAACAGAGCTTATGGGTGCTCCCATTTCGGTCAACTTCTGCGATGAGTTTGGAAGATAAAGCGTTAACCACGGAAGCACCGACACCATGAAGACCTCCTGAGGAAGAATACGCGCCCCCACCGAATTTGCCTCCCGCATGTAGCTCTGTCAGGACTACTTCAAGTGCTGAAACACTTCGCTTCTTATGCTTGCCAACTGGGATTCCTCGACCGTTATCCATGACTTCCATAGACCCATCACGGTGCAGTACAACGTCAATCTTGTCACAAAACCCCGCAGCTGCCTCGTCAACAGCATTGTCAATCAACTCCCACAGAAGGTGCGTAAGCCCGTCACTCCCAGTCCCACCTATATACATACCTGGGCGTTTACGAACAGCTTCCAAACCCTCTAAAGTCTGGATAGCGTCTGCGTCATATTTCACCTTATTCGTATTTGTGGTAGCCATTATGATTTAGATCCCCCTTGAATCATTTGCGAATCGCTTCTCACCATCGCGGCAGTCCAACGTCAAGAATCTGCCGATCAGTTTTAGAACTCACAAGATCACGTTTCGTAGGCTCAATCGGGAGATCTACAGGAACTGGATCTGCTTTCTTTGGGTCATCATCGGTGGCCATAACGGCGAGAAGCACATCTGGTCCGACAATACGAGCAAGCACTAAGCTCTTTTCTTTCGTAAATCTAGTGACTCGAATCCCCGTCCCTCCGCGACCTTTAGAGGAAAGTTCTTCAAACGGAGTGACCTTTGCTGACCCGGTGTCTGTCACAGTCACTACGGCGCCATCGCCAATTGCTGCACCAGCACCTACTATCTTTACGCCATCACGGATTTTCATACCAAGAACACCAGCAGCGTTTCGCCCTTGGATACTGATGTTGTCAACGGGAGTTCGAAGTGCCTGTGCATCCGATGAAACGATCACAACGTCAACTCCATCTGGGCACGTGAAAGCCGCTGCTAATTTATCGTTGGGTTTCAGTTTGATTACTGGTTTACTATTAGACGTTTCTTTCAGCTCTGTGGGCGATATGCGTTTGGCGACTCCGTTGCTCGTCACCAATACAACATTTTCCTCTCCCGGTGACACAACTGTGAGTATTTGCTCTCCTTTTCCAAGACCAAAAACTTTGTTAGCTACTGCACCTCGACTTCTCCCCTTGATTTCTCCAAGTTCAGACGATCTCACCGAAAACGCACGCCCTTCAGAGGTGATAGCAAACACCGGACTATGGGTTGATCCGATTGTGGAAGCAAGCAGAACATCATGCTGGCCCGGCGTTGATCTTCGGCTACCTTCGATAGGAGAGCGACCCACACGACCAGATGTTGACAAGGTAACGAGGCATGGCTCATCGGGTGCATCTTCAACATCTATTAAAGGAATATCATCATGAACGGGAATGTCCTTGAGGTCAATAATTTCCGTGCGCCTATCAACCCCATATATTTCAACGATCTCTTCAAGTTCTTTAAGGACGATCGTTCTTTGGCGTTGTTCAGAATCAAGAATTTTTTTGTATTCTTTTATGCGAGCAGTTAATTCCTCGCGCTCATCCAGTATCTTCTGCATCTCTAACGCAGTTAATCTCCGAAGCTGCATATCGAGGATGTGGGTTGCCTGAATTTCAGATAGCTTCAATTCTTTACGAAGAGATGACTTCGCGTCTTCAACATCTTTGGAACCTTTGATGATGGCGACGACTTTATCAATATTCTCCAGAGCAACAATGAGTCCCTTGACGATATGAAGTCGGTCCTGTGCCCGGTCTAATCTGAATTGGGTTCTTCTAACAACAACCGTTAATCGGTGATCAACATAATGCTTACACAGATCATAGACGCCCAGTGTTTCAGGAATTCCGTTGACTAACACCACATTGTTAATTCCAAATGTCTCTTCAAGAGGGGTTTGTTTGTAAAGTTCGGAGAGCACCGCTTCTGGATTGACGTTTGGTTTAAGCGTTATTAACAATCGCAGGCCTGATTTACGATCAGATAAGTTTTTAGCATCGGCTATTCCAACTAACTTCTCCGCAACAACCAACTCATTGATTTTCTTCACAACTTTTTCGGGACCAACCATATAAGGAAGTTCTGTGACAACAATTCCTTGCCGGGTGCGTGTCAGTTTTTCAAACTCCACACGCGCTCTTATACGAAATGTGCCCCTACCTGTTTTGTAGGCCTCTTTTAAATCCTCATCTACGATGATCCCTCCAGAGGGAAAATCCGGACCAGGTAATACTTTAAGAAGTTCATCCAGCGTCGGTTTTGGACGCCTTTTTTTCATAACAAGGGAAATCGCTTCAAAAACCTCACGTAAATTATGGGTAGGCATATTCGTTGCCATTCCAACAGCTATACCCGTCGTTCCATTTACCAACAGATTTGGAAGCAAGCCAGGTAAATACAGTGGTTCCGTGCTCTCACCATCATACGTTGGTCGAAAATCAACGGTCTCTTCCTCAATCTCACGAACCATTTCCATCGCAGCCTCAGTAAGGCGACACTCTGTGTAACGAGCTGCGGCAGGTGGGTCATCAAGACTTCCAAAATTCCCGTGCGGGTCCACCAAGGTCACCATACGAGCAAAGTCTTGCCCCAGTCGTACGAGAGCCTCGTATATAGCCATATCACCATGCGGGTGATATTTACCCATAGTGTCACCGACAACACGGGCACATTTACGATGGGGACTTGCCGGCCGTAATCCCATGCCAAGCATCGAATATAATATTCGTCGTTGCACCGGTTTTAAGCCATCTCGCACGTCCGGAATTGCGCGGGCGGTGATAACAGATAAGGAATAGGCTAAAAAGGACTCCGACATCTCATCCGCAACCGGAACAGGGATCACCTCTCGGGCGAAATCTTTAGCAAATGAAAGTTTTTGTTGACGTGCCATCCCTGACCTCTCTAAATGTGTACGAGCATAGAGTTCTAGTAGGACACTTTGAATGCCCTTAGTTAGAAAATAATCCAATACCGACTAGTTCACGTGGCAATTCAATATCAAGTTAAATTACCGATAGAACCTCACAGCATACAGAACGGAGTCAACTCTTATTAATCTCAGTCGGATTCCAAAAAGTCAGCTCCTTTTCATTGAGAAGAAGAGCATTGATCAATTCCACTCCCTGCATAAGTGAATGATCCTGATTAGAAACCTCATATTTCCATCCGCCAAAACGACCACGCGAAAAGATATTTCTGGCCTCTAGCCGAGGAATGAAATCGTCAAGAATCTCATTTCTGCCTAGAAAAGGTGTTGGATAGCCGAACGGCAAAAACTTCTTCCAAGTACTCACCAAATTAGCGTCCTTGGGAAGAACCCCTACTGAATGTAATCCTTGAATAGTGTCAGAAATTACGGTGGCGTGATTGACTTGTTTCTTTGTGGACTCAGAGATCTCACACATCAGTGACCATTGTCGCCCCGGTAAAGGCACATTCTGCGGAGAGTAATTAGAAAACACTGTTGCCCGATAGAAGGGAACGTTATCTTCAGGGAAATACATCCAGCACTTGGACCGCAGTTGTTCGGGTGTTGAACCTTGAATACCTAACCCAATCACATGGGTACTTGACCATTTAAACTGCTCTAATTTATCATTTGGAAAATCATCTCTGATCTGGCCTCTCAACTTTTTTATAGTGAAGGGCAAGGGCATTGTCGTTATCAACTTTTCGTATTTGAACTGTTTTCCATCTCCACAAAAGACGATTTGTTTCTCCGAATCAATTTCTCGAACCTCGGTATTTAGAACAATATTTTCCTTGGGTAGCCTCTTCCCAAGTTCATTCCAAATCCTTCCTGTTCCGCCTTCTGCAGGAAAGCGAAAAACTGCGTTTGGACCCCAACTTTTAATATCAGCCTTTGCTTCAATGTTTCGTAGTACGTCACTTTTGTTTATGGTTGCGACTCTTTCTCCAACCCAATTCGCAGTTAGTTCGTGAGGAGGGTAAGCCCACACTTTAAAGTTGTAAGGGCGCATGAAAACATCTGCAATGCCTTCTCCAAATGAAGCAACGATCCATTCATCAAAATCCATATCTGCTGTAGACGCCTCATTGGTTTTTAAGCCATCTAAACCTAAAAGGCATTTTTCGAGGTCTTCCTGAGGGAGTCTCCACATATTGTTTTGGAAAGGGTAAGGAATCCACTGGTTCCGCATCCAAATCCAGGCCTCACGTTGATGTTCCAGCCAATTCTCTTTCAAAAGATCACTCAGAAGCTTATCGAAATAGTCGTAATGCGAGAATAAAACATGCCCTCCCAAGTCCCAAATAAAACCCTGCTCATCAACTACCGAAGATGCAAGCCCGCCGAGAGAATGGGATTGTTCAACAAGAACCCAATCGCTTTGATCTAGCTCAGATAATCGATGCGCAGCTCCTAACCCTGTTGGGCCACCTCCAATGATCACATATTCAGCGCTTCTCATGGGAATACCCTAGATATCTTTACTAGTTCCAACAAGGCTCGGCCTCCTTTACGAAGAGCCGCTAGACCCGACAAGGAAGAATCCCCAACTGTTCGCTCATTATAAACAACAGGGCATTCTTCGACCTGGTAATTCATCAAGGATAAAGCTCCTGATAGCGCAATATTTGGAGCAAAGGTATCAGAGGGAATTCTTTCAAGGAGGACGGTGAGAATTTCTGAGCGTATAAGTCGGAAAGGGATATTGACATCACGAAGGTGGCAATGAAAAAGAACTTTTGTTGCAGCTCTTGCAACATAAGTTACGAGACGTCTGACAGTTGTTTGATTGCGGTCTTGACGCCATGCGATAACTGCGTCTTTCCCTTGCCGTTTTGACCATAAAGCCGAGAATTGGTTTGGATTAATTTCATTATCACTGTCAGCCTGAAACACCCATTCAGCGATACCAACGGCTCTTCTATAACCAACTAAAATCGTTGGCCCGTGTCCCTCATTCTCTTTTATGATTGTCTGAATATTTTGGTTATTTCCATATCTCTTAACTATTGAAATAGTTGTGTCCGAAGAACCGTCATCGATAATAAGAATTTCGTAATTCAGGTTTACTGAATTTAAAACATTAAGCCACTCATCGATGCATTCGCCTATCAGTTTTTCCTCATTAAATACGGGAATAACGACAGCGACATCTTTAAGCAGTTTTGTCATAGTTATTGTGAAGAAGGGCGTTTAGCGACTGAACAGCAACCAGGTTGGCAAATCCATGGCTCACCAAAAGCAACTAAAGGAGTCTGATCGAGAATCTTTTCCTCAATGAGTTGTCCAAGCCCTGATACAAAGGTGGGATGCACGCCTACGGTAGGGGTCCTTGTGACTTTCATACCCAAAGAACGGGCATGATCCGCAGCTTCTGTATCCAAGTCAAACATCACTTCCATATGGTCAGAAATAAACCCTATGGGAGCGATGATCACAGATTCGACTCCCTGCGAGGACAAAGAGTCAAGATGGTCAACAATATCTGGTTCTAGCCATGGCACCGTAGGTGGTCCGCTACGGCTCTGAAATACGAGATCCCATTCCATATCGGGAGCAACAGCATCTACCAATTGAGAGGCAAAATCTCTTAATTGCCATTGATAGGGGTTCGTTTCCAGCCATGCTGACGGAATCGAGTGGGCAGTGAAAGCCAGGCGAGTTTCCCGGATAGTGTCAGTGTCAATTTCTGAGATACTGCTTTTCAAACGCTGCGCCATGGCATTAAAGAAGCCAGGGTGATTCCAGAAGAGACGAATCTTTTCTACAGAAAGATCCTCAGCATTCAACCCTTCCACAGCAAGGTCAAGATCTTCTTGATACTGTCTGCAGCCAGAATATGAACCAAACGCACTCGTCACTAATGCTAAAACGTTACGTTTCCCGTCGTCATAGATATTTCGGAGAGCGTCAGATATATACGGATCCCAGTTTCTGTTGCCAAAGTAGACAGGCAACTCAATATTTCGGGACTCAAGTTCTTCTTCCAATGCAGTAATAAGATCCCTATTTTGTTGATTGATAGGGCTGACTCCGCCAAATACCCCATACTGAGCCTGAACCTCCTCAAGGCGTTCTGCTGGGATATCTCTGCCGTTGGCTACATTACGAAGGAACGGTTCCACATCCTCCGATGCTTCAGGGCCGCCAAAAGATGTTAAGAGAATGCAGTCGAACTCTGTCATATTCTCTTTTGGCAATTGGGGCAATGCCAAATTGACCGTCCAGCAAGTTTTGATATAACGATTTCGTCCGGACAGCGGCGGCAATCTAGCCCCGCTCTTTTATATGCGTATAGAGAATTGTTTCGTTTTTTGTTTTTTGCTTTGATAGTGCCTTTGTCCTCATCCTGAATCGTTACTATTCTGTTGAGCTTTTTGCCCCTTCTAAGCAGATCAACAGTCCATTCCCACAATTCTTCAGCTTGATCATCACGAATTTTATTACATGGTGTTTCAGGGTGAATTCCGCAAAGAAACAATAGTTCAGCGCGATAGACGTTCCCGATGCCGGCAAGTAGGTTCTGGTCTAGCAAAGCAGCTCCGATAGGCTTTTTTGAGTCTCCGAGTCTTTTTTTAAACTTGCTTACCCCACGTAGGCCGACACGCAACGGATCTGGGCCAAGCTTATTGATAACGTCTTGGAGATCATCTTCCGTGATTAATGCGCACGTCTGAGGTCCAGTCAAATGCCAAGCGGAGCTTTCGTGAACGAGTCGTAATCTTATAGTGTCTCTCGGAGGATCATCTCTATTCACCTTCCGAAATTTACCAATAAGGCCCAGATGGACATGAAGGATATTCCCATTTTCCCAATGGCAAAAGAGATGTTTCCCCCACGCCTCAGACTTAATCATCTTAATGCCGTTTAATAAAGCAGCACTTTCGGAGAATCGACCTTGGGGAGACGTAGCTTCTACGCTTTTGCTGACGAAATCTTTCCGTAAGTCAGCAGCTAATCGGTGGATCGTGTGTCCTTCAGGCACAATCCGAACGGTAGCGTCTAACAACGAAAGTTGCTACAGAAATCTTGAACTTCGAGACCTTTTGCGATGCTTCCAAAGTGTTTTATCGTTTCACTATCTCTACTTGTGCAGTAAACTAACAGCGCCTAAGACCCGGGCTTGGGAACGAAGAGAGATTTTGTGAATTTACTAACCGCTGTATTCATCTGCTCCATAGTATTGATTGGTTTCACGACAACATATTCGATTCAGAGCCGACTCCCTTTTGAAGAAAGACTCATATTCGGTGTTGTCTTGGGAGTGATTGAAGTATCCATATTAGGTTTCCTTCTTTCTTGGGCTTTCTCCGTCAGTCGGACGACCATATTTATGACTGTCGGAATCTTACTAACCGTAAATTCTATTTTTGCTTTGCGACGGCGATCGGTTCTCATCGCAGATTATGAGAGTCTACTCATCCGTTGTAAACGTAAATGGAATGACCCGTTAAGCCCTAAAGTACCGATCTTTCTACTTGTCTCTAGCAACTTACTAACTACGAGAATTATGCAAATTGCATATGACGGAACTGATAGCGGTGGTGTAGCGGTATCGCACCTTTCTGTTTATGGTGACTGGTCAGCTCACCTTGCCTATGCTGCATCATTTGCGTACAGCGATAATTTTCCTCCTGAGTTACCAACAGCTGCTGGAGAGAGTTTTTCCTACCATTTCGGGATTGATTGGTTCTCCGCCATGTTTGTTCCGTTGGGACTTGATATCTTTTCCGCCATGCAAATATCGACCGTGCTTCTCGGCTCGGTTCTGCCCCCAATTCTATACTTTGGGTACAAAAGGTTTGTTTCAAATAACCGTGCAGCAGTATTTGCGCTCCTAATATTTCTCTTATCAGGAGGGACAGCAGCGTTCTTTAGATTTCTATTTGAAGACCTCCCTAAGGAGGGGCCATCAATTCTTCTCAACTTGCCGAGAAGTTACGCATTCGACGGCTTTGACAGAAATTGGGTGGACAACGCAGTAACTGGGTTCCTGTATCCCCAACGTCCCACTCTTATCGGATTTTCAGCGCTAGTCATTGTGATTGTTCTACTTTGGGAAAACAGAAAAATAAAAATCTCAAGCACCTACGTATTCGCAGGAATTCTTGTTGGCGCCTTACCGGTCTTTCATATCTTTTCGTTCGGTGCCCTTCTTTTGCTGTCAACCTTTTGGGCAGTAACTTCCATGAAAAAATATTGGTTGCATTTCTTTACTCCTGCGTTACTGCTAGGGGTTCCGGTTTTAGTTTGGCAATGGCCAGACCGAGACGGAAGATCTTGGCATCAGCTTTGGGTATTAGGTAAATCCTCTTGGAACCTCAACGTCATTGATTTTCTGTGGTTCTGGCTACTCAATACCGGTCTAGTTATCCCAATCGCTGCTTTGGGTATAGTTCGCTCATCACGCGAGATCAAACGATTTGCCATTCCTATTTTCGCGTTTCTAATAATTCCAAATATTGCAATCTGGCACTTTTGGATAGGGAATAATGCCAAATATGTCATACTATTCCTACTCCTTTCCGCACCATTTATTGGAGAACAGGTCGAGCTACTCTTCAAATCAGGAGGACTGCGCAAATCACTCTCAGTAGCATTACTAATTTCTCTCCTTTTCACTGGCACTTTGGATGTATGGAGGGCAATGGATAAAACAACGGGCCCTTACCCTGTTGAGTACCTGACCGGATCTGATGTGCTCGTAGGGGAATGGATTCTTAAAAACACTCCCTCAGACGCCACGTTCGCAAGCGCAAATACCAACACGCATCCTGTACGAGTACTCACGGGAAGAAGCGTCGTCTCGGGCTCACCGGGGCGATTAAACGACCTTGGAATCAATTGGTACTCAAGAGATCAAGACTTGCGATCCATATATCAATTGCAAGAGGGTTATGGTCAGCTACTCGCACGGTATCAGGTTACGCATGTCGTTCTTGGACCATTAGAAAAGCTTCACTATGGACTACCACCAAACTATGAGCTACAGATAGGGGAGGAGTTAATTCTTCACGGAGCGCAACTAGTCTATGATCGTGCAA
>CETM01032394.1_pt1 | contig 19984 bp, 13 predicted proteins | sample 361451 | NCBI WGS metagenome assembly CETM01 (sample SAMEA2622690, study PRJEB7988) | marine metagenome | isolation source: saline water (ENVO:00002010), including
CCCGCTTTCTTCTGCCAGAACAGAGCCTTCCCAACGAACGGAAAACTCTTCTTTCTTGGTGAGTTTGTCGAACGGCAACGCTTCATCGAAATCGTAATCGATGCTGTCCACTATCTCGTTCCCCACTGGTTTGCCAAAATTCCGTGCATCGAAGTACGTCGCTTTGACTCCACGGTCCTGACGGGGTTCCGGACGCCCGAGAAAATTCTGAAAGATGTCTGTAATGGACTGGATGTATTGCCGATTGGTCAATCTCGCGAGTTCAATACGTGGTGGTTTTTGACTGGCCCGTGCTTCAGGCGTATAGAATGTCTCGAAGATGTATCGACCTACTGCAATCGCATCGTCCCCGCGACACGATTTGGGTTTATCTTCCGGCATTGTCTCTTCGATAACCTGAATTAGCTCTGGCAGCCGTTTATGGCCGTACAGAGGGTTATCATTAACGCCCACGACCCCTTCTCCCTGCATGCCATGACAATGTGCACATTGTTTGACATAAAGGCGTTGCCCCGGAGAGGCGTCAGTTTTATCCTTCGGCGCAGCCGAGGCGGACTCAAAAAACAGCCCCATTTGCAAGGTAATTAGAAAGAGAATTCTCAAACGCATTGCGGAATTGATACTCAACAGTCGGTTACTTTACTTCCCAGTTTTCATCAAAGAAATTGGCATCTTTGGGGATACCCGGGAAACGGTAGATAGAGTCGTTGGCTTTAGGCTTGTTCACAACATCCACAATCGCCCAGTCGGGTAACATCGGTACTTGCCGGGCATTATTTAAGTAAGCATATTCGCGATAGGTAAATCCACTATTGATCACAATGTATTTAGCGGGATTTAAGGGGTTAGGGTAGATCAGAATTGGAGCATGACTTTTGGCATCAAATACCTTCTCACCCACAGAAACTCCCTGTTCAGTCCAGCTTAGCGGCAGCCGGGCAAGGATGTCGGCGATGACTTGATTGGATGAGAAGTCTCCCCAGAGAATTAAATTGTGATTGGCGATATCGCTCTCAGTAACTTCTGAGTCTGCCTTGACCCGAGCGTGCCCTCGAAAGTGTTGTCGCCAATGCTTGATGGCACGTGTCTGCTCGCTGGTCGTCCATTTGCCAATCGCTTCATTGATCGGTTTACCACTTTGTGTCACCATCAAAAAACTGCTTAAAAATGCATCGTCGATAGGGCCTTGTAGTCCATGTCGTTTCTGTAATCCTTCACCAGATCTGGGACCGGCTACCCATTTCCCATCGGTCAAATGAATCTCGAAAGCCCAGCTCCGATCAGACTTCGCCTTGGGTGCCCTGATGGTTTGGTTGTTGATAAGGACAGTGATGTCGCGCGTGATATCGAATGGAGCCAGTCCGGCACCCATGTCGAATTTTAATCCTGTTACATCGGTGGAGACGATCGTGATTTGATTCCGATTAATGGAGGCTCGCACCCGGGCAGGTTCCCAGTGTTCTTTCATGCCGGTAATCGTCAGCCAGTATTGCCGGTTGTATTTCAACGTATGAGTGATTTTATTGATCGTCAGCGGCAGCCTGTCATTGCCTACACGGGCCAGGCTTGCCATTTTGTCTTCAATGATCGCCTGCGAGTCAGGGTGGATTCGATGGCCGGTTTTGGGCCCAATGATATGTACCATGTCGATGCCTTCTTTAGTCAGGGCTGCTTCCATAACATCGGCCGCCTGTTTTTGGATGTCATCTTCACCGCTATAGGCAATCAAGGGTACGTGGGCCAGGTTGATCGCATTGTCATCAGTGTCGTACCAACGCCACAGCTTCTCTTCCCACCAATAGGGTTGTAACGTTTCATTTTGGAAGGACTTTAGGAATGCGGGAGTTTCAGAAAATCCTGCTCCCGGATTTGCGGCGAACCACTGGTCAGCATAGAGTTGTGCAAATTGCCAGCAGCCGGCACCGCCCATCGAAAAACCGCGAACGCTGACACGATCGTTGTCGATGCGGTAATTGGCTTTGACGTGTGCCATGGCTTCAAGCACGTCGATCTCGCCGGCGAATTTAAATGCGTTGCTATAGCGACCATAGGGATGTAAGACGATCGTGTTTGCGGGAGCATAATAGCCAACCACTTTGGTTTGCCTGTCGATGAAGTTGGTCTCACTTAAAGTCTCCCCTCGACCGTGAAACCAAATATCCAGTCGGACAGCCTGTTCACCGTCTGCCTGATAATTGTTAGGAATAACCAATCCATAGGGCTGTGCCGATCCATCAAGCTTGCTACGAAACCCACGTACGACCAGACCCGTCTGACTTAACCAGGGAGTTTCACCGGCGAGTAACTGCTGAGCTCGCTGCTTCCCGCTGGCGAGTGCGGTCAATGCTTTGGCGATATCTTTTTCGCTGAAGAATTCCTGATGTTCAAGATTATCCTTTACGCCCCGGTAGTAAATTTCCACGTCAGGTAGAAACGTTAATGCAAAATCCGATTCACTTGATTGCAGCTGCTTGATCAATTCTGCTAATTCCGACAACCCGGTATTTAGCGTAATGCGATCTTCATCAGATACCTTGATGCCGATTCGAGGAATCTGACGTACAGATTCGGGATTGTTGTCACCTTCTCCATCGGCAAAAACCAGATTACTGGAAAGTGAAGCAACAAGGATTAAGAACACATGCAATTTCATAAGGAATCATCCAGAGAAGTAGAGGATTGGGGTGATCGAAAGACGTCTATTTTACACAACTTTTCCGGGGTTCATGATATTCAGCGGGTCGAGTGCCAGCTTGATTCGCTTCATCGTATCTACGGCTTGACCATGCTCTTGTTTCAGGGCCTCACGTTTGCCTAAACCAATACCATGCTCGCCCGTACATGTGCCACCGACCGAGAGTGCCATGTCGATTAGCTGTTGATGGTAACCGGTTACCTCAGCAAGCTCCGCAGGCCTATCGGGATCGAGTGGGAATACGACATGGAAGTTTCCATCCCCGACATGGCCAAACACAGGCGCTGGCACGGTTGCGTCTTTGACAATTTCTTTGGCATGTAGAAAACAACGTGCTAATTCCGAGATCGGCACACAAACGTCAGTGACATATCCAACAGCATTCTCCCTTAATGCCATAACAGCGTGGAAAGAATCGTATCGAGCCTTCCATAGTCGATCACGCTGCTGTTGATCCACCGCCCACTTGAATTCAGTCGCGCCGTGCTGAGCAGTGATTGCCTCAGCTCGTGTGGTTTGTTCCAGAACATGTTTTGTGGAACCGTGAAATTCAAAGAAGATCGTTGGTAAGAGGACATTACTCAGGCCGCTGTATTTATTGACAGCATCGATTTGTACTTCATCAAGCAGTTCAATACGGGCAACAGGAATTCCGGCAGCCAGTATCTCAATGACGGCATCCACGGCACTTTCGATGGAAGGAAACGGGCAAACGGCAGAAGAGACTTGTTCGGGTTTTGGATGTAGTTTGACGGTGACTTCTGTAATGATTCCTAGCGTACCTTCGCTGCCTACCATCAAATGAGTAAGATCGTACCCGGCCGAAGACTTACGTGCTCGCCCACCAGTTTTAATTATTTCGCCATCGGGCAATACCACCGTTAGGGCCAACGTGTTATCTCGCATTGTCCCGTACCTCACCGCGGAACTTCCCGATGCCCGGGTGGCCGCCATTCCGCCGATAGATGCATCGGCTCCCGGGTCCACGGTAAAGACCAAACCATTTCCTTCAGCTTCGATCGAATCGTTCAATTGATATCGGGTCACTCCTGCCTGCACAGTGGCATCCGCATCCGAAATATTGACTTCCAGAATGGAGTTCATTTGCATTAGGTCAATGGCTACTCCACCATGGATTGCCACGACGCCTCCTTCCACCGCCGTTGCTGTGCCGAAGGGGATCACGGGTACCCGGTGCTGATGACACAACCGCACGATCGCAGCAACTTCCTCAGTACTGGTTGGAAAGACGACCGCCTGAGGAGCCTGCGTTTCGTGCCGGGAAACATCGTGACCGTGGTCGTTGAGTATTTCCGGATCAACAGAAACTCGGTCGGTGAATTGTCGCTGCAGTTCCGGAAGAATTACAGCCACGGAGTTATAGGCAGGAGAATCATTCATCATTATTGCTTCTCTAATTTCACTCGTTCCCAAATGTCAGGAACGAAATCCCTCCAACCTTGATTGGCTTCGACTTCGAATGGTAATCGTTCAAAGAAGTTGTCATAGATCAAAATGGCGATGCCGCGATCACCCATGCTTTCGGCGTTGATCATTCGAGCGTATTGAATTTCCTGCAATAGCTGCGGGTCCGATTCATTCTCATGTAGCCATTCCAATAGCGTTCGCGCCGCACTGTACCGCCCATGCCGTTGAAAAGTAAGTGCCAGACCAAGCACGGGTCTGGTAATGCTCTCATGATCTGTAGCCGCTTTATTAAGTTCGTTTAATGCATGTTCGGTTTCGTCAAATCCCATATGGCGATGCACCACAGCTAACTGCCCTCGCAGGTCAAATGGCTCGAGTTCACGAACCAGTTTGTCACGACGTGCCCAATTTTCCAGCCAGCTAACACGCCGCGATCCGTTTGCAAAAAATGCTAAGGGCAACGAGCTTATGTGGTCTTTGTAAAGAGTTTGGTATTGCTGGACACTTAACTGATGATCAGGCGTGACTAGTTTTCGATCAATCAGTTTATCGACAATCGCTCCGGCGATGACCTGATGTCCATGCAAGGTGGGATGCACGTGATCAACGTACATTTCATAGCCGGGAATATATGTGGCACTCTCACTTTCGATCGCTGTTCTTGCATCAACCAGTGGTACTGCAAAGTCGGCGGCCAGCCGGCGTTGAATTTCATCCATGGCTTCAGATAAACGGAGCGGACAGATATCAGTATCCTTCGCAAGCAGGTAATGATCTTTGGCCTGGATGGTTTCGCCAAGTTGCTCATAAATGCGGGCCATGCGGTAATGCAGCAGAGCGTATTGATCACTGATTTTTAAGCATTCCTGATATCGTTGCAGTGCTGCTCGAGGCTGATCGACGAGTGCGCTTGCCTGCGCAAAATAATCCAGGAACTGTTGCTGTGATTTTACATCGAGTGTGTCAGGTAGCTCAGATTTGAAAGGTGGACAATCTCTGAGATTAGAGCCGAGACAAACTAAAACGACGGGAGTTTGAGAGGCCTGGCAGCGCCTTAGCATCTCCCGCAGTGAGTCTTCGTATTGAGAAGTGATTGCGGCAGACCATTCAGGGTCCCATTGGTACGAGGCATAACCACTTTCAGCATCCAGACGCGCAGTCACGTTTTCAGGAAGTTTTTCGCTGGACGCATCTTTGAATGACTCGACGTCCTGGCCTAAGAGCGAGCGGGCCCAAACGACCAAACGGAGCGACTCCAATGCACTTTGAGCCTCCGCTTTTTGACTCGCCTGGCTAAAAGTACGATCTTCCAGGAATTCGTTGTGTCCGGTGGCAATGACAATCAGATCAGGGTCGTACTCGAGTACTTCATCATTTATGTGGGTTAAGCGAAAACTGGCATAGGACAGGCCACCACAGTTGATCGACTCATATTTAGTCGTCTGACTTCGCTGATTAAGCTCTAATTCCACCCATTTGGAGAACGCGGAATCAACGGCAAACGGACGTCCCCGAACTGTCGATCCGCCAAGGAAAAACATACGAAAGGTATCATTCGGTTTCACAACAGCAAAAGATTGATCGCCGAAATAGAGCGCGCGATTCCTGGCCGTTACGTACGTCTGGTCAGCTTCGTCCAGGGTGAACAGAGGCTGGTACCCGGTGAAGCCTGCAGAAGAATCCACGACTTGTTCCGGTGAGGCAATGTCGAAGATTCGAAAGATTATTTCCAGTCCCACCACTGGCAGTAAGCCAACACAAATAGCCAGCAGCGGGAAGAGGATTCTCTTCTTTTTCCGATCGACCACGGCTAGGACCTATTCACGGGGAGAGTGGTTTAACCAAATGCTTTGGCAACCGCAGCTTTGACTTTTGCCAGACCTTCGGAAGCGACCTGCATTGGGTCCTGCTTCCAGTATTCCGGATTGAACAACTCGAGCGACAGCATACCCCGACAGCCGGCCTTGTAGACCATTTGAAGTATTTTTGTTACCGGGGCAATTCCATCTCCGACATGGACACGGTCTTTATCCGCAATGGTTGGGCGAGGAGGATCAGCAGGATAATCATTAACGTGAAAACAATGGATATGTTGTCCGTTAAGCATCTTGAGGCCTTCAAACGATGACCCACCTTTGTAGATATGGTAGATGTCCGGCAGGATACATGCATCCGGATGGCCTGCTTCGGCCGCCACAAATGCCAATTCTCCCAATCGACTCAAGGTCTTTGAAAATCCCCAGAGTTCTAACTGAGGAGTGATGCCTTCATTGCGTCCCACTTCGCAGAGTGCATGATAGCGACTGGCCGCAGCGAATAAATCAAATCCTTCAATATTGGTGGCTCCGACCGGAGGTGCAGCAATTCTTACTCCTCCCATTTCCTTGAGTAGCCCCATGTCGTGTTTGGCGGTCTCCAATCCTTTAGCACGCTCCTGATCGTCGTCGACAATCCATCGCGCAAATCCGATCGCGCTAACCACTTTGACGTTATGATCCGCGAGCTTTTTCCCGAGGTCTTTAAGGCTGCCGCCATTATCTTTGAATGCCTGCAGGTCACGTATCCAGGGTTCGATCCCTTCATAGCCGGCTTTGATAACCAAATCAACCTGCTGGTCCAGTGAGAGTTTTTGGCCCCGGACACAGCTGGTGTTAAAGCAGAATCCAAATGGCTTTGACTCAGCTTTGACAGATGTGGCGGCTGAGGTATAGGTTGTGGCGGTGGTAGCCAGAGCCACGGCGGAAGCCTGGATTGCCTGTCGTCGGTTTAGATTCATGGTTGATTATCCCATCGTATTTTGCTGTTAGCTTCACGGGTTTCTTACTTAGGGTTTACCCAGCTTTGAAGTGTTTCGTTATCGAGTGTACCCCAAAAGAGGCGGAAGTCAGCCATCTTACCCTGTAGTCCATTGGTGGCTCCGTAGTCTTCGACGAGTGAACCCCCATCGATGCCTAAAGTAAATCCATCAGCAGGGGCACTTGATATGAATGCCGCTTTGACATCGGTTTTTATTTTTTTGCCATTCACAATGAACGCAAGTTTGGCGTTGCGATCGAGCACGGCGATGACGTGTGTCCATTCATTGAGTTCAATGGCAGGGCCTACGGCCGTAAACAACTGTCCCTCAGAGCGCACAGAAAACAGAAGGTTTCCATCTTTGAGTCTCATCGTGTAACCCATAGCCTGACCACCCTGCGCGGCGATGACACCGTCGGCTGCCGTGGGATTGATAAAGCCACCTAAGGTGATCGGCTTAAAATCAGGACTGAATTTTCCCGTGCTGGGTATTTGGAAGAGTGGCTTTTTCCCGTCGCAAAGGACTGCAGTACCGTATGGCGAACGCTCAATATTATCAAATTCACCAAAACGAAATCGCCTTACCAACTCGGTGGGATGCAGTTTAGCTCGATCGGCGCCAAAGTTAACAATCGTGCCATCATCTTTATAGAATTCCTGTAACCGTTGTAATTCCACTTCCAGATCCTTTTTGATGTCGGCATAATCCGGATCGTCGTAGACACTGTTTAGTTCATTGGGATCTTCTTTGAGGTCGAACAACTCCCATTCCTTGTTTTCATAGAAGTTGATCAACTTGTAGCGTTCCGTTCGCACTCCGTTATGCTTGGCCACGCTATGGGCGCCGGGGAATTCGTAATAGTGGTAGTAAACACTTTTCCGCCAGTCATCAGGTGTGTTACCTTCGAAAACTGGTTTCATACTGGCACCCTGCATGTCGTCCGGCTGATCGGCTCCGGCGATGTCCAGAAATGTCTGAGCAAAGTCGAGATTCATGACCATGTCGGTGTTCACAGTGCCCGGCTTGATCTTACCCGGCCAGCGAACCATGAGCGGCGTACGGAATGATTCTTCATACATCCAACGCTTGTCGTACCACCCATGTTCACCCAGATACCAACCCTGGTCGGAGGTGTAGATGACGATCGTGTTTTCAGCCAGACCGGATTCTTCTAAGTAATCGAGCACGCGCCCGACGTTTTTATCTACGCTATCGATGCAGCGTAGATAATCTTTGACATAGCGTTGATATTTCCACCGGATCAGGTCGTCGCCTTCGAGGTTGAGTTTTTCCAACTCAGCATTTTTCTCGTCATAGGCATCGTTCCAAACTTTGAGTTGTTCGGGCGTCAGATTGCGAGGAGGGTCCAGCTTAAGGTCAAAGCGAGTGAGATGTTCTTTGACGGTCATTTCCTGATTTCGAGCGGCGGATGTACGTCCTTTGTAATCATCAAATAAGGTGATTGGCTCGGGGATCGTTTCGTTGTTGTAGTTATTAATTTCGTTAGGACCAGGCTGCCAGTTTCGGTGTGGCGCCTTGTGCTGGTACATCAGAAAGAACGGTTTGTCCGGATCACGTCGCTGCTTGAGATATTTCAATGTCTGATCAGTAATGATTTCCGTTGTATAGCCAACGTGGTTAACCGGTCCATCGGTCGTTTTCATGGGTGGGTTGTAATAGGGCCCCTGACCAATCAACACATGGTAATAATCAAATCCAACAGGCGTGCTTTTTAAGTGCCACTTGCCAATGACCGCGGTTTCATAACCCGATTTTTGCAGTAACTTAGAAACGGTTTGTTGGTGGCCATTGAAGGTGTTCCCGTTTCTTACAAATCCATTGAGGTGACCGTATTTACCTGTTAATACCACGGCTCGCGATGGCCCACAGATTGAGTTGGTTACAAACGCCCGATCGAAACGCATGCCCTCATTAGCGATGCGATCGAGATTGGGAGTTTTATTGACGATGCTGTCATAGGCGCTGATCGACTGGTAGGCATGGTCATCTGAAAAGATGAAGAGGATATTGGGACGAGTGTCTTTGTCCTGAGCGATAGCCGATGAAAATGGCACTGATGCTATGAAAGTGACCAACAGTACAAACGCTAAAATACGGTTTGGAAAACGCATGCTATTCTTATTCCTTCGTAATGTAGTTCGAATCATGGATGCTGAACTATCGAGTGCCTTACTCTTGAGCAACGACTTTAATCATGGTGTTGATTTGGTTGCTCGAAACCTTGACTTCGGGCTTGAGATCGGTAGGTGCATTGGCGAGCAGCTTGATATCTTTCAGGTCGGCTGGCTTCGCTTCTTTGGGGAAGCGGACTTCCAGTTTGAATTCAGTTTGGTCAGCAGGGACTTCGATGCTGGGTGCGGCATAGCCTTCCGGCAGACCGGCGAGCGTCACGGTCACGGGTTTGTCAAAGCCCGCCGCTCGAGTAATGGTACCCGCAAAATGTCCCGATTCTCCTTCGCCAGCACGTGCCTGAATGGCGGCGTCTGTGGTCAGCGCAAGACTGAGTGAATCTAAAGGTGTGATTGTAAGTTGTGCCGTGGAAACGGTAGCCAAAACGTTTTTGTTATCTGCGGATAAGAGTTCAGCAACGATGGCTCCCCGCCAGGCCATGATTCCCAGATCGTGTGGAACCCAGACGTTGACAGTTTGGCTGGTGATGTCCACTCCGAGCATCGGATCTTCACTGAGGCGTAATGCCCGGTCGGTATCATCGACTTCAACGTCTTTGTTGTTTTGCTTTATTTTTTTACGAGGCATGGTTTGATTAGAGATCAGACGCAAGCGAATATTACCGGTGACTCCATCCATCCGGCTTACATTGACTGCGACAGGAAGGTATTTACCTCGGGCACCCTGAAGATCAGTTGTTTCTGTGGCGAGTGAAATCCCGATGGGGGCGGTGGCTGCCCGGGCAATCCCCAGACTTCTGCGTAATTCGGGAAGCACCCGGTAATGCGGACTATCTCCGCCCACGTTGGCGATTTTTCGTGTGCCCACATTTTCGTCCGCTGCGGTGGCAATAATTCGGCCGATGGTTGCGTTGGCGACGCCGTCTGTAGCGGTTATTGAAACGAGTCCGCGTGAACGACCGGCAAGTACTTGATTGTTAGTTACGGTGACTCCTTCAGGCAACCCGTCGAATTCCAGATTGATGTCTCCGTTGTATCCCTGCCGAGCGACATCGACGACGACTGTTTGTGTGGAGCCTGCCGGGATTTGTAAACGATCCTGAGCGATGGTGGCTGCGAATTGAGGCTGCGAGATATCTTCGATATCAATGCGATAAATGAAATCGTCTCCGCCTCGTTTAAGTAGGTCATAAAAAGTCACCGTGATGAATTCAGAATCTCCGGGGACGGTGACATCCACGCCGGGATCTGAAAGTCCGGGCCGGTCGTCATTGCTTCCAAGCGTTGCGCCGTTGGCGGCCTGAACCAGTAAGACGCCGTCGACAGGTGAGCCTGCACGGCGGGCAATGATATCAAAGCGAAGTTTAGAGCCCGGCCTGGCAAGTACTTTGAATTTATCCATCTCGCCCTTAACGGACAGGCGACCGTTAATCCCGACCGGAGCAGCCGGTACGTCGACGGACTCTGTGGATTCCACGAACTCTGCGTGGTTACTGAAAATGACTCGCGGTCGTGAACCCGTGGCATGTCCTGCCGCAGGAAGAGGTGCTGAGCCGGTTGTATCTTTCGCTGAGGTTACATCGACTGGTTGGGTAATATTCGTTCGGCCAAAATGAATGCTGGCAGCCTGCCCGGTCTGTACTCCGATTGGAAATGCCAAATCCGCAAAACTAAGATTGCCAATCTTCAGCCGAAACCGTCCCGGGCCGGGACCTTTGTAAAGGATGTCATGCATTTCCAGCGTGTAGAGACCATCAGCGGGGATCTTTACTGTAATTCTTGCGTCCCCATGCAGTTCGGGCTGGGGAGCACTAAAACCAATTTGCACGCCGGCTGCATCCATTAAGCGAATCACCGGGCGGATATTGGAGCCTATGCGCCGACCTTCGATGTCGACTACAAGGGGGTCCCCTGCCTTGGCAGGAAAAGTTGTTTTCAGGATGTTTCCTCCCGATAAATCTCCTGCGAGTGCAACCGGCAGAGATTCGACAGTCTCTGCAAAAGGAATTTGAGTGAGATTATCTACGCCCAACGAGAGAGCATTGGAGATACCTTTGTCACTGGCGACCCGAACCCAGTGGATTCCAGGTTCAATTTCAGTCGTATTCAATTCGATGATTGCTTTACCGTTGTCCGATCCTTCGACGGCTTTTTGAGACGCAATTGGAAAGGAAGCAATCAGTTTTGGAGCAGGCGTCAGATCGGTACCAGTGACAGTAATCTGGACGGTAGTACCAGCTTGAATTCCCGGCACACTGACGTTGTTGATGGTGGGAGCTGCTAATATTGGCTGTGTCGACAGGCTAAAAATCGCGATAGTGAAAGTAACGGCGTTGAGGATGCGATTCATTGTTAATCCGAACATACGATAAGTGTCAGAAACCAGAGGAAATATGTCTGCCATGAGCACGATAAACGACTCAGCAGGGTCGTTTATTTTACCTTAAAAAATACGCACTGGGTATCTACGCGATGTGACGGCACGAACGCAAAAAAATCCCCGAGCGATCGCTTGAATGGATGCTCGGGGATTCGTTATTCAGATTGGTTTTGTGTGTTATTTGAACGGGTTTGGTACGGGTCCAAACGGATTGTTACCATTGGGAGCAGGGTTGTTATTGCCGGGGTTGGCGCCGCCACCTCCGCCTCCGGGAAGACTTCCCTGAATGAACTTCTTGATTTCATCCAATGAGGTTGGTGGTTTGCCACCTCCGGGTACCGCGTTCGCTGCAGGTTCATCATTACCACCACCAAACGGATTCAGTGAACCAAAGATTGCCCCGAGCGTCCCGCTTTTCGTGGCAGGTTTATTAGCCGGAGCATTGTTTCCCGGTGCAAAGGGATTATTTCCAGCAGGAGGATTGCTGTTGGCTGCAGGGGCATCGTTGCCGGGAGCGAAAGGATTATTGCCAGCCGGTGGGTTGTTGATTGCCGGGGGCGTGTTGTTATTGCCCGGTGCAAAAGGATTGTTACCCGCTGGCGGTGTGTTGTTAGCCGGCGGATTGTTATTAGTAACAGGGTTCGCTGGCATTGGATTATCGTTGGCTAAATTGGCCAATGGGTCTTTGTCATCCACAGAGGGTTTTGGGTTTGTCTTTGAGACAGTTACGTTGGAAGGATTGCTTTTGATTCCGGCAATGTTGCTTGGGGCAAAAGGGTTTTCAGGTCTTGTTGATTGTTGAGCGTCGATCGGAATGGCGGGAGCATCCATTGGCATTGGTTCACGTAATGCGGCTGCTTCGTTTACTTTTTGTTCTTCGTAACGAGCGGCAGCGCGCGTTTTCTCGATTTGAACCAGATTAGCTCGGGCTTCACGACGGAGATTCTCAATCTGCAATCTAACCTTTCCCTGCACACGGATGAGTGCTGGTGACACAGGATAGAATCCTCGCTTATCCACGGCTTCCAGTTCGGCTCCGTGCTTTAGATCCTTCTGAGCTTCTTCGGTTTTGCCTTGTTGGTGGTATACCAGCCCACGGAACAAAAATACACGAGGATCTTCTGAGCCCTGATCGACCGCAGCATTGAAGAGGCTTAACGCAGCGTCATACTCGCCATTGTTGTAAGCATGAACACCCTGACCGTAGAGTTTTGCGTCAGAAGTATTCTGAGCGTCCGCAGTTAGGGTATAGGACATCAAGAGACATAAAATGATACGGAACATGTTGTTAGACATTTTCTCGCTACCTGTGATCAGAATAAAAGTTGAGTGTCTGACTGAATTGTACTAGGTAAATCGGACATCGTCGTTCACTAAAACCTGAAAAAAAGTTTTCAACCTGGTCGTCCAGTGGCTGAATCTAGACAGAATTGCTCAGCTGATCGGCCAATCGGCATAATCGTCAAACTTGGTATAAAGCTAGGCGGTATTGGCAAACAATTCGGATCTGCGAACATTTTCGGAAAAGATGCGACTAGGGAATATGCGATAGATAGGGTGTAAAGGGAAAGTAAGTAATATACAGAATCTTTACAGGAGAGTGATTTTAGCTTCGGTGGGGGCCGAAAGCCGAAAGAATTCTCAAAGCAGAACACAACGGGCCAGAATGATTAGGTTCAGGTTTGTAGCCACAATCGACAATAGTATGCTTCCGTCGATGGTCACTGGGGACATGTGGACTACGAATTTCAGAGCTTAGTATTCCAGGCCCGTTTTTTTATGCGCTGAGCGAGGAGCTCGAGAGGGTCAACTAGTGAATGTCTCTAAAGTTAGCCGACGGAAGCTGCTGCTTTGATTTCCATAGCAACTTCCGGATTCTCCATCGCGGCCGTTGCAATGTGGACAGCGGTTGCTCCGGCATCCAGGTATTGCTCAACATCCTCAAGGCAACTCGCTCCACCCACTCCGATGAGCTGCAGTTCATAGCCTTCGTCCCGGATGATCTGTTTAGCCAGTCGAGTTTGCTCCACGGAAGCATTGAGCGTGGCCTTGCCGCAGATGCCTCGTTGTTGCCCATCAAAAAGAAATTCTCCGTCCTCGTTTTTCACTCGCGTGGCGATACTGTTGGTCATGGCCAATGCATCGACGAACGGATGAATCGCTGCGAGTAGTGATCGCATTTGGTCTGAGTCTGCGATGCGACCAATTTTTCCAATCAAAGGAGAATTAGAAATTTGAGTTCGAATCGTTTCTACAACGAGACGGCAATCCTCTGGAATTTGATAAAGTTGACCATCGCAAGTGGACACGTTGGGGCAGGAGAAGTTTGCCTCCACAAAATCAGCTCCGCTCTCGATGGCCATGCGAGCACATAAGGCATAGTCATCTGCGAGTTGTTGCAATGTCCAGTCGGGTTGAACAGAGCCAACGACAGAAACACAGAGGATTTTATCAGCAGGTAACTGATCCCGGGTTTGCATCACATCTTTCTGCCAGATTTCAGGCTCGGTCGACGGCATCCCATACGATACTGCCCAGCTGCCTGTCATCTCATTTTGAGTGGGCACATCGGACTCGCCTCCCTGTAGCATTCCAACACGAACCGGCTGTAGATTCGGCAGCTCATAACACGCTCGATATCCACTGCGAACAGTTTTGTAAGTGACAAAGTCAAAACCAAGACTGGCATAATAGAGGCACCACTGACCGTTGAGTAAGGGTCCTGCAGGCATTCCCAGCGGTGACTTGAGCCGATAGCCACAGAAAGAGGAATCTCCCGGCCATTTCGGAATTTCCACCTCGGCAACCTCCGGCGGGTTGTCGTAATTCCATTGATAGGATTGCAGACGGTCATAACGTGGAAAACTCATACTCGTATCATACTTGAGAATCCCAGTCCATTATCTATGGGCATAAAAAAAACCCCGGGAAGCAAAAAGCTTACCCCCGGGGTTTTTAATAGTTTAAAAACTTCGGCCATAAATGCGGCGAGCGGAGTCGCTGCGAGACAAGTGAGGATGCTGACGTGCTTCAGCACTGTCGTATTAGTGATCCTGACTTACGCTAAAATTTGGTCCCTCTGCCGGATTAGCCGAAGTATAAAAAGTATCGGGTAGGTGACGACAGAGGATTAATCAAATCCCACGATTCTCAGCCGCAATTGGCTTCAATCAGTCGAGTCGTTTTACTCGGATGTTCTTAAAGTGCACGATGCTCTTAGGGTCGTGGCACTGCAAGGCAAATGTACCTTCACCGAGCCGGCGTTCGAAGTCATTGCTGAATGCTTCTTTCCCTTTGGGCTCAGTGTATTCCACCACTGTACGTCCATTGAGTTTAATGGTGACGTGACGACCTTTAACGATGATATGTGTTTCGTAAAACTCATTATCCTTCAGCTTTGGATCTGCCACATTCACGACACCGTAAAGGCTGCCACTTTTCTTGGGGTCACCGTGAGTGATATTAACCTGAGCTTCATAACCGAATTTTGGCCAGCCATTTTCCTGGTACTGAGTGTGGAAGTAAATTCCGCCATTGCTGCCAGGTTCGGTCATTACATCGACTTTAAGTTCAAAGTTTTTGAACGGTTTGTCGGCCTGAAAGAACAGGTGACTGCGCGGACCGTGTGCCACAAACGCACCGTTTTTCATACTCCATGAATCTTTGTTTTCACTAGCTTTCCAGCCACTGAAGTCTTTTCCGTTGGTGATGGTGGTGAATCCATCATCTTTTTTGTCGGCAAGCGTAATACCCGATGCCAGCAGCAAGGCAGGCAAAGCCATCATTAATTTACGAATCATATCTATTCCTTTTTCATGTTTGAAAGTTATTTGTGGATTGGTTTATCGGCGAGCACGTTCATGTTTGAGCGGTAACCAGGCTCCATTTTCCGCGGAACTGGCAACGCACTGTTGAATGAAATACATCCCTTCAACACCATCGTGAACATTGGGGTATACCGTATCTACTTTTTCGATGGTCTTGCCTAATGCCCGGTCAGCCATCGCATCGTAAGCGGAACGGTAGACGTTGGCAAATGCTTCGAAGAATGCTTCCGGGTGCCCGCTTGGTAGTCGACACGCCGCGGCACCACTTTCGTTCATAAACGGAGCGTTAGGATCGCGAGTGTAAATCTTATGGGGCTGGCCATTTTGACGGACGATCATTTCGTTAGGGTTTTCCTGTCGCCATTGAAGAGCGCCTTTAGTCCCGTCGATTTCAATGAACAGATCGTTTTCACGCCCATGACTGATTTGCGAAGCGGTCACAGTTCCCAGCCCACCGTTTTCAAACTGGATCACTGCAGTTCCATAATCGTCCAGTAATCGACCTTCTTCAAACGTACGTAAGTGGCAACTGATTTGATCCGGCAGCAGGCCTGTCATATAGCGTCCCAGATTGTAGGCATGGGTGGCAATGTCGCCAAAGCATCCTGCAGCGCCACTCTTGGATGGATCTGTTCGCCAGGCAGCCTGTTTTTGTTCTTCCTGTTCCAGACGAGTTCGTAACCAGCCCTGAATGTAGTTCGATCGGATAGCCTGAATCTCGCCTAACTCACCATTGAGAATCATCTCCCGTGCCTGCCGAACCAGAGGATAGCCGGTGTAGTTATGGCTAACAGCAAATACAACATTGGAATTGTCGACCGCTGTTGCCAGTTCCTCAGCCTGAGCGAGGTCGAATGTCATCGGTTTATCGCAGATCACGTTGAACCCGGCATCGACGGCTGCTTTCGCGATTTCAAAGTGAGTATGATTCGGTGTTGCCACCGAGACGAAATCGATACGCTCACCTTCGGGCAGAGCGGCTTCCGTTTCTAACATCTCCTGATATGACCCATAGGCTCGGTTTTCAGCGATATCATACGCAGGGGCAGAAGCTTTGGCTCGTTCCGGATTGGATGATAATGCTCCGGCAACCAGAGCGGCTCGGTTATCCAGCACGGCGGCTGTACAGTGCACGCGGCCAATAAATGAGCCGGCTCCACCGCCAACGAGGGCCATTTTTAATTTTCTATTTAAGTCACCATTGGTGGACATTTGTAAAAAGCTCCTGTTTTGTTCCGTTTATCACAGTGACCGATGAGTCAAGGTAAACGCGATATTGGGATTTCGGGAATTCTGAATTCAATAAAGGTGGGTATTGCGATGCTTCTTTTTTAGCATATCCCACCACGGGTTCCAGTCGTGCCCGTTATCTGGGTGGCTCTGGCGGCCTGCAGTCGGTGTTGTCAGCTGGCGGTAATCACTGGTGGTAATCAACAGTTAGCTAGTTAATTCAAAGAGCGTTTTTGCTTATAATGATTGTAGTAGCGAGTTCAGGCTTATTCGATTGAACTCGAACTTTTCACATCATCTTTACAAATCATTGAGTAACGAGAGTTTGTTCATGAAAAACAAATCGCTATTTGTTGGTATCGGAATTGGCCTGTTATTTGGAATTGGCATGGTGACCGGCGCTCTGATCGGGTTGAAGTCCGAGCGATCTGCCGCCACGGTTGAAATTGATGGCATGGTCTTAAAAGCTGCAGGAAGTGACAGTTCGGATAACTTCTCGTTGGCGACAGGATCTATCTCAGACGCAGCGGAAGGTGCTTTCTTTCTTGATACGCTAACCGGAGATTTACAATGTATCGTGCCCTACGCACGTACGGGACAATTTGGCGGGCATTTCAAAACGAATGTGTTTGGTGACTTACAGGTTCAGCGAACCAAAAAGCCTCGTTTGTTGTTAGTCACCGGTGATGTGCAATTTCTGGGGACTAATCGTCCTGGTAACACGCTGGTTTATGTCGTGGATGCGACGACAGGTAATTTTGCTTCTTATTATGTGCCATGGAATCGGCAGCTTGAGTCAACCGGCCGACCACAAAGTGGCGCTTTGGTTGCTCTCAAAGTCGGTCAGGCCCGTAATATTACGCTTGGTCAGTGATGACGGAGATCAGTCATTTGGTCGTATACGTCAATGGTGAAAGTGTAGAGTTGGCCGCTGCATCGACACTGTCCCAATTACTGGCTCAGCTGGAGATTACCACCAGACATGTCGCTGTCGAGCTAAACCTCGAAATCATTCCGTTTGAAAAGCACGCTGAATGTGTACTCACAGACGGAGATAAACTGGAAGTTGTGACCTTGGTTGGCGGTGGATAGAGATTAGTCCCGGAAAGACGATGGCGATAGAAATAGACTCAGAACAGCAGGTAGCGGATAACGGAGCCCTTAAGGTTGGCTCGTTTGAACTATCCAGCCGCCTGATCGTGGGTAGCGGGCGATATGAAAATGCCACGGTGATGAAAGAATGTCTGGAGTTATCCGGAGCACAGTGCATTACAGTTGCTGTTCGTCGCGAACGCCTGCATGATGCGGCTGGTGAAAACCTACTCGACTTCATCGACTCAGAAAAATATATCCTGCTTCCTAATACTGCCGGTTGCTATAGTGCTGACGATGCCGTCCGTGTTGCAAAGATGGGGCGCGAGATTCTACGTGCTTTAGGGAACCCGGGAGCCGATTGGGTCAAGCTGGAATGCCTGGGGGACAGCAAAACGCTATTGCCGGATCCGGTCGCTACGCTGGAAGCAACAGAAACTCTGGTTGCAGATGGATTTCAAGTTTTGTGTTATACCAGTGACGATCCTGTGACAGCGCGTCGGTTAAAAGCGGCTGGTGCTGCGGCTGTGATGCCGGCAGGTAGTCCGATTGGATCCGGACAGGGAGTGCTCAATCCCAACAACATGCGTATCATTCTGGAGTATCTCAAAGATGAGGATCCGGATTACCCGGTGATCGTCGATGCCGGAGTCGGTACGGCCAGCGATGTCGCTCAGGCTATGGAGCTTGGAGTGGATGGGGTTTTACTGAACACCGCCATCGCACATGCCCGAGATCCTCATAGAATGGCACAAGCAATGAAAAACGCAACGCATGCCGGTCGACTAGCTTACCTAGCGGGTCGAATTCCCAAGCGTCTTTATGCAACGGCGAGCAGTCCGGAAGAAGGAGTGATTGCTACGCACCCCTACCCTCGCGGTAAATAATCGCGTTTTATTATTTTCGCGAGCGTTACTCAACGGATCATGGAATGGATCATGACTTTCTTCAACCCGCGGATATTCTCGGCCCGGAAGGCAGGATTGCTGCGCGGCTCAAGAATTATGAGCACCGTATGCAGCAAATGGAAATGGCTGATGCGGTAGCAGCTGCATTGGCTGATCGTCGTCATTTGGTTGTCGAAGCAGGAACAGGTGTCGGCAAAAGCTTTGCCTATTTAGTCCCGGCCATCCTGGCGGCTACCGATCCTGCCGATGCCACTGTGGAAACAGAAGATGGGCAAACGCGAAATCGTCGCATCGTCATTTCGACACACACCATTAGCTTGCAGGAACAGTTGCTTGGCAAAGACTTACCGCTTCTCAATAGTGTCATTCCACGAGAGTTCTCGGCTGTATTGGTCAAAGGGCGAGCAAATTATCTGAGTCAGCGTCGTTTGAAAAACGCGGTCAAACGCAGTGCCACGTTGTTCGACGGTGAGCCTGAACTGAATCAACTCGCCCTGATCAATCAATGGGCCAAAGAGTCCAATGACGGCAGTCGCAGTACACTGTCCTTTCAACCGCTGCCCGCGGTTTGGGATGAAGTCTCCAGTGACTCGGGTAACTGTATGGGAGCGAGTTGTCCCACTTACAAAACCTGTTTCTACTACCGGGCTCGCAGACGCATGGAACACGCTCAGGTCATCATCGTGAATCATGCGTTGTTCTTCAGTGATTTATCGCTGCGTAGCCAGGGTGTTAGTATCCTGCCCGATTACGACGCGGTGATACTCGATGAAGCCCATACGGTCGAATCTGTTGCCAGCGATCACTTGGGGCCGGGAGTCACATCCGGTCAGGTTGATTACATCCTCAAGAAGCTTTTCAATGACCGGACGAACAAAGGGCTGTTAGTCGAGGGGAGGTACGATAAAGCTCAAAGACAGGTCATTCGTTGCTACATCGCTGCTGACCAGTTGTTTGGACAGATTATGGAATGGCGGGAAGATCATCCCCGCTCCAACGGACGTATGCATCAAAAGCGAATGTTCGAAAACCCATTGAGTGTGGAGTTGTCACGATTGGCAGGGATGATTCGCCAACTCGCCTCTCAAATCGAAGATACTTCGGAGCGCAAAAACTACACGTCCGCTGTCGCTCGACTGGAAACACTTTCAGATGCTATTCATCAATGGATGGAACAGTCCACACCGGATATGGTGTATTGGCTGGAAGCCTATAAGACCAAGCGCAGTGGTGCTCGGATCTCCCTGCGGGGCGCTCCACTGGATGTCGGTCCGATCCTACGTAAAGAGTTGTTTGGCAAAGTGCCAAGCGTTGTATTGACGAGTGCGACACTGGCCGTTGGAAGGGATGAACAATTTAACTTCTTCAGATCACGGATTGGTTTGAGTGAATCGAATTATGCTCAGATCGGTAGTCCTTTTGATTACGAACGGCAGGCCGAGCTCATTTTGGTTGGAGGAATGCCGGATCCATCTCA
>CETM01086178.1_pt1 | contig 19960 bp, 17 predicted proteins | sample 361451 | NCBI WGS metagenome assembly CETM01 (sample SAMEA2622690, study PRJEB7988) | marine metagenome | isolation source: saline water (ENVO:00002010), including
GGCGACATCATCGATCAGGGCCTGTAGACGCGCGGCCGGCGCCTTGGCCGCAGGCGCCGCCAGCTCTTCCCAGGCGCAGGCCTCGGTAGGAGCCGCATTAGGCAGGCGATAGCGCCCGACCCAAGCGGTCAGGCCCATCGCCTCGAGATACTGCAGGCGCTGCGGTTCGTTCACGAGCGACCGCCACCCCGGCAATTAGGTGAGTCGGGGCGTGCTTCGCCACGGGTCTGCCACTCTTCATCGGTGTAGAGGTGCAGCGCCAGCGCATGCACCGGGCCTGCCAGCTCGTCCGCCAGCAGCGCGTAGATCATCTGATGACGCTTGACCGGCATCAAGCCGGCGAAGCGCTCGGACACCAGGGTGACCTTGAAGTGAGTCTCGGAGTTGGCTGGCACATTGTGCATGTGGCTCTCGTTCTCGACCGCCATATGGGTCGGTTCGAGGGTCTTAAGCGTGTCTTCGATGCGCGCCTGAACGCTCATGGTATTTCCTCCCGGGTCGCAAGCCTTGCATTGTAACGTCTTCGCCGCGCGCTGGATAAGGCTCGCTCAGGCCGGACGGCCACGTCTCGCCAGCGGCACGCGCCACAGACTGAGCATCAGCGCGACCACGACGCAGGCGCAGCACACCCACAGCGCCAGTGACAGCGAACCGGCCGACAGCGCCAGCATCATCCCCACCATCGCAGTCCCCAGCGCCTGACCGAAGGTACGCACCGAGGCCAGCACGCCAGAGGCATTGGCGCTGTGCTCGAGCGCCACACTGCCGATCATTTCGCGGTTGTTGGGCGCCTGGAAGATGCCGTAGCCGATCCCGCACAGGGCCACGCGCCAGACGATGTCCGTGGCGTTCGCCGCCTCGCCGAGCATCGCCAGCGACAGCATGCCGAGCAGAAAGATCGAAAGCCCCAGCGAAGAAATCAACGTCGGATTGAAGTGATCCGCCAGACGGCCGGCGAACGGACCGGTCAGCATCAACGCTAGTGGCCAGGGCGTGAACAGGAGCGCCGCGGCGACCGGGCTCAGGCCCATCCCACTCTGAAACAGAAAGGGCAAGCCGACAAACGAGGCTCCCTGGGCGATGAATGCCAACATCGAGATCATCGCCGCCACGCTGAAGCGCGGCTCACGAAAGATCACCAGTGGCACCAGCGGGCTAAACGCCCGTCGCTGTCGCCAAACGAACAGCACCAGACAGCCCAGGCTAACCACAAGTGGCAGGAGCATGGCGGTACTGGCATTACCGTGGCCGGCCCGGTCGAGGGCGAACACGAAGCCGCTGACCATGACCATGGACAACAGCGCACCGGGCCAGTCGAAGCGCCCCGCTTCGCGTGCCTCGCGGGGGAGTGCCTGCAGCGCCAACGCCAGCGCCGTGATACCGATCGGCACATTGATGGCGAAGAGCCAGGGCCAGCTCGCCAAGTAGAGGATGCCACCCCCCAACGACGGCCCGAAGGCAATGCCGAACGCCACCACCAGCGCCCCCAGACCGATAGCCGAGCCCAGCAGGCGCGACGGAAAGATCACCCGATACATCGACGGGCCGATACTCAGCATGGCCGCCGCGCCGAGCCCCTGCACCATCCGCGAGGCCAACAGCCATTCAAAACTATTCGACAGCGCACAAGCCAATGACGCCAGCGTGAACACGCCTAGCCCGCCGATATAGAGACGGTGACGGCCGATCAATCGGCTAAGTGCGGCAAACGCCAGCAGCGTCGAGGCACTTACCAGCTGGTAGATATTGGTGATCCACACCGCGCGGGATTCGCTGATGTCGAGTTCACGCGCCAGGGTCGGCAACGCGATGTTGACGATGCCACCGTCGAGCACCGCCATCAGGGTGCCCAACACCAAGACCAGCATCGCCAGACGGCGCTGCGGGCCGGGTAGACCATCATCCTCGGGCCGGGTCTCGAACAATCGACTCATGGGCCATCTGCCATGCCAACAAGGTGGGGTGGCGCACCGCCATACGGGGCCAGAACGAAAAAACCGGCCGCAGCCGGTCTTCTTCGAGACGAGAGACGCGTCACTAGGCGTGCCATTGGTGCCCGCCTAGAACCGTCGGGGCTATGCTACAGACCGTGCTAAAGACCGCGCTAGCAAACCCAGCTCACCCGTCCTGCTCGCAAGTCCTGGTGACTAGTCCCGGTGTTAGTCCTGCTCGTGTTCGAGCAGCAAGTCGTCATCGATCTCGGCGACTTCCAGCGGTGCCTCGTCATCCAGGTCGACCGCCAGGTAGCTGTGCTCGACGTGCACGAAGCGCTGGAACAGCGCCCAGTCGAGGGTCTCGGGCCACTGGCGCCGGTCTTCCTCCCAGGCCTGGAGCTCGGATTCCAGGATTTCCAGATAGCGCTCGCGCACGAAGCCTTCGAGGGCTTCCGGCGAGTCCATCTCAGGAATCAGATAGACGGTATTCTCGCGATCGACGTCCTCGAGCGTCAGGTCGTCATCGCCTACCGTCGGTTCCAGCGAGTTGATCCAGTCCACGAACAGCTGGGTCGGCTTGACGCTCAAAGCGGAGCGGTTTAGCAGTTTCATTGGACTCTCCTCGACTTGCCTGCCACGACGGCGAAACGCAGCCCATTATGGGTGCTGTGACCGCGCGTTACCAACACTTCCCGGCGCGCTCGGCGAATCCGGGCTACCGAGGGCGGTCGACCGCCTCTCCCGATGCCTCCCGGCGACCGGGCGGCATCGGAGCGAACCTCTTTTTTCAGGGATGAAAAAAGGAGCGCCCATGGAAGGATTCACCGCGTGTTCGCGATGGTGCTATCCCCGGGCGGTTACTCCCCGGCCGATCATTCCACCTCGGGGCGCATCGCCGGGAACAGCAGTACGTCACGAATCGAGGCGCTGTCGGTAAACAGCATCACCAGGCGATCGATGCCGATGCCTTCGCCGGCGGTCGGCGGCAGGCCGTACTCAAGCGCACGCACGTAGTCGGCGTCATAGTACATGGCCTCCAGGTCTCCGGCGTCCTTCTCGGCGACCTGGGCCTTGAAGCGCTCGGCCTGATCCTCGGCGTCGTTGAGCTCCGAGAAACCGTTGGCGATCTCGCGCCCGCCGATAAAGAACTCGAAACGGTCGGTGACGAAGGGATCTTCGTCGTTGCGACGCGCCAAGGGGCTGACCTCGGCCGGGTAGGCGGTGATGAAGGTCGGCTGCTCGAGCTTCTCCTCGGCGACTTCCTCGAAGATCTCGGTGTGCAGCTTGCCAAGTCCCCAGCCTTCCTTGACCTCGATACCCAGACGCTTGGCCAGCGCGCTGGCGGCCTCGAGACTGTCGAGGTCGGCATCCTCGATGCCCTCGCCGTGCTCGAGGATCGCCTGGCGCATGGTCAGGCGCTTGAAGGGCTTGTCCAGCTCGAAGGTGGTGCCCTGGTACTCGAGCGTGGTGGTGCCAAGCACTTCCTTCGCGGCGTTGCGGATCATTTCCTCGGTCAGGTCGAGCAGGTCAAGATAGTCCGCGTAGGCCCAGTAGAACTCGAGCATGGTGAACTCGGGATTATGCCGGGTAGACAGCCCCTCGTTACGGAAGTTGCGGTTGATCTCGAAGACCCGCTCGAAGCCGCCGACCACGAGACGCTTCAAGTAAAGCTCCGGCGCCACGCGCAGGAACATGTCGATATCCAGCGCATTGTGATGGGTTGTGAAGGGCCGCGCGGTGGCGCCACCGGGGATCGCCTGCAGCATCGGTGTCTCGACTTCCATGAAGCCGCGGGTCTCGAAGAAGCGACGGATCGAAGCGATGACGCCGGCCCGCACCTCGAAGGTACGCCGCGAGTCCTGATTCATGATCAGGTCGACGTAGCGCTGACGATAGCGGGCCTCCTGGTCGGTGAGGCCATGGAACTTGTCGGGCAGCGGGCGCAGGCTCTTGGTCAGGAGCCTGGCCTCGCGCATCATCACGTACAGATCGCCCTTACCGGACTTATGCACCGGGCCGCGACCGGCGACGATATCGCCGATGTCCCAGCCCTTGATGTCATCGAGCACCTCGGCGGGCAGCCCCTTCTTGTCGACATAGAGCTGGATCTGAGCGGAGGAATCCTGGATGACGATAAAGGGGCCGCGTTTGCGCATGATGCGCCCGGCCACGGCCGCCTGACGGTCCAGCGTCTCGAGCTCGGCCTTGTCCTTGTCGCCAAGCTCGGCGTCGAGCGTGGCGGCCAGGCTGTCGCGGCGGAAGTCGTTGGGAAAGGCGCTCGCGCCAGTGCGCTGCGCATGCTCGCGGCGCTCGGCCAGCTTGGCGCGGCGCTCGGCGATCAGGTGATTCTCATCGGGCGAAGTGGGATCTTGATGGGCCATTACGCTACCTGAAATGTGATGGGCGACGGGGGTGACGAATGGGCAGCGTGGTGCTGCCCCTGTCGATCACAGCCCCTGCTTGAGACTGGCTTCGATGAACTGATCCAGATCCCCGTCGAGGACCTTCTCGCAGTTGCTGGACTGCACGCCGGTGCGCAGGTCCTTGATCCGCTGGTCGTCCAGTACGTAGGAACGGATCTGGCTGCCCCAGCCGATATCGGCCTTGGCTTCCTCGGCCTGCTGCTTGGCGGCATTGCGCTCCTGCATCTCACGCTCGTAGAGCCGGGCCTTGAGCATCTTCATGGCCTGGTCACGGTTGGCGTGCTGGCTGCGCTGGTTTTGGCAGGCCACCACGATACCGGTCGGCTCGTGGGTGATACGCACCGCCGAGTCGGTGGTGTTGACGTGCTGACCGCCGGCGCCACTGGAGCGATAGGTGTCGGTGCGCAGGTCCGAGGGATTGATATCGACCTCGAAGCTGTCATCGATCTCCGGTGATACGAACACCGAGGCGAAGGAGGTATGGCGACGGCCGCCGGAGTCGAACGGACTCTTGCGTACCAGGCGGTGCACGCCGGTTTCGGTGCGCAGCCAGCCGAAGGCGTGGTCGCCCTGGACGTGGATCGTCGCCGACTTGATGCCCGCTACATCACCCGCCGAGACCTCGATGATATCGGCCTTGAAGCCGTGATGTTCGGCCCAGCGCAGATACATGCGCAGCAGGATGTTACCCCAGTCCTGGGCCTCGGTGCCGCCGGAGCCGGCCTGGATATCGAGATAGGCGTTGTTCTCGTCCATCTCGCCGGAAAACATGCGACGGAATTCGAGCTTGGCGAGGCTCTCCTGCAGGCCGGCCAACTCACGGCTGACCTCATCGACGGTATCCTGGTCTTCTTCCATCTCAGCGAGCTCCAACAGGTCGCCGTTATCGGCCAGGCCCTGCTCGAGTGTTTCGATGGTTTGGACGACGGCTTCCAGCGAGGCCCGCTCCTTGCCAAGCTTCTGGGCATAGTCCGGATCGCTCCAGACGTTGGGGTCCTCGAGCTCGCGGGTCACTTCCTCTAGCCGATCTTTCTTCTCGGCATAGTCAAAGATACCCCCTCAGGACGTCTGTCCGTTCGGACAGGTCCTTGATCTGAGTATGAATCGGGTTGGTCTCTAGCATGGATACGCTGCCTGAGTTCTCTAACAAGTAAAGATCCCGGGACGTCAATGCGCACCGGGCGAAAAAGCGCTCCATTGTAGCGAACCCCGCGGCACCCGGCCATCCCAACGCGGGGGCAAACGCAGCGACCCCGGCCGATGGCCGGGGTCGCTAGTCGCGGGTCGTAAGGCTCTCGATCAGAAGCGGTAGTCCATCGACAGGGCGAACACGTCCGCCGATACATCATACTCGCCGGACAGGCTACCTTTCTGCGCATTTTCGGCTTTGCTGCCATCCTGGTCGATATCGCCATCGTCCCCGAAGACACGCATATAGCCTGCGGTAACGCCGAAGTTCTCGGTGGCCTGGTAGGTGGCACCCAGCGCTGCCCAGGTACGATCGGCATCCGGCACTCGTGGGGTGCGGTATTCGGCGCTAGGCACCGGCGTTTCATCATAGCCGACACCGGTACGCAGCAGCCACTTGTCGGTCAGCGCATAGTTGGCGCCCACCGAGTAGGCCCAGGCGTCTTCCCAGTTCTCTTCAGTAAAGCTGTCTTCGGCGCTATCGTCATCAAACTTAACGCGCAATTCCTTGAAGGAGCTCCAGTCGGTCCAGCTGGCGTTGGCCATTAGCGCCAACCGCGGGGTCAACTGGTGATAGATACCGATATTGGCATTGGCCGGCGTCGAGATATCAGCAGTGCCACCGCCGTCCTCGAGCCCCGAGTTGGCCAGCACCGTCTGGCCGGTCGTGTTGTCACTGCTGTACTCCACCTGACCGTCGAGAGTCAGGTCGATCTCCGAGCGGTAGCTAAGGCCCAGCCGGGTCTTGTCGGTAACTTGGAAGAGGGTGCCCAGTGTGTAGCCATAGCCCCAGTCATCGCCGGTGACCTCGGCCTTGCCGTCGAACTGTCCCACAGCCGTGGCAGGCAAGAGCGAAGACTGGGCGCCGAGCCCGCCTAGATCGATGGCGTTGGAAATGGTGGCATCGCCATATTCGGCGATCAGGCCCGCCGCCACCGACCAGCGATCGGTAACGCGAAAGTTGACCGTGGGCTGGATATCGATGGTGGTAAGCTCGGTCTCGATGGCGTGATAGCGGCCGATCCAGTCGTCGTCGTACTTGGTAGAAAGCCCATAGGGCGCGAAGACCGCCAGGCCCAGGTCGATGCGCTCGCTGGCCCGGGTCTTGATGGCGAAACTTGGCACCACGGCGTTCTCGCCGCCCTGGCGGGAGCCGCCCTGGTCATAGCTGACGGATGGCGCATTAGCAGGGCTGGCCGCGGCATCCTGTAGCTCGAAGTCGGCATTGATGGCGGCAACCCCAATGGAGACTTCGTTGCCGTCGATATTGCCAAGGGCGGCCGGGTTATAGGCCATGAAGCTGACATCTTCGGCCCCAGCAGCGGCGTTCGACAGGGCGTTGCCCAAGGTCTTGGCACTCTGTTCACGCACCTGGAAGCCGGCGGCGAAAGCCTGGCTGGCAACCAGACTGGCAGAGGCGATGGCAACGGCGATGGCGAGCTTGTTGGTCTTGTAATGCATCGTATGACGTCCTGTTCAGGAAAGGCTGGCGTGGCTGGTGTTCCTCACCCACATCAGGCGAGCTGATGCCTTACTTGTGGCGTAAAGTGCCGCCGGGATCAAGGACAAACGATCGTTTTAATCCCATATTTGCTAATACTTTAGCATCAATAAACGCATTCTCTTTGAACTTTCATAGGCTTATAAAACCTGCCCCGTCGCCCTGGCGACTGCCTCGCACCTCGCTTGACCTTTGTGTAACCCAAAGGTTTTACACTGAACTCGTTAACCGCTCGTCAGTGCCAGGAGAGGTACATGAAAGTCAGCGATCTGGCCAAGGCCGCCGGCGTGACCGCCGAAACGGTACGGCACTACACCCGTGAGGGCTTGCTGGCCCCGACCCGGGACCCTAACAACGGCTACCACTGCTTCGATGCACAGGATCTCGAGCGGCTGGCCTTCATTCAGCGTGCTCGCACCCTGGGATTCAGCATCAAGGAAGTCCGCGACATCCTGGCCCACGCCGACCACGGCGACTCGCCCTGCCCACTGGTGCGCGACCTGCTGGCCCAGCGCTTGCCGGAAATTCGTGAGCGCATTCGTGAACTCGAGGCCCTGGCCGCCCGCATGGAAGAAGCGCTGGATGCCTGGGCCGACATGCCCGATGGCACCCCGGACGGCCACAGCCTATGTCGGCTGATCGAAAGCCTGCCCGCCCCATCCACCGACAAGGCGGGACTCGCCACCGCCAAGGAGGAGGCATGACCCAGCGCAACCAGCCGACAACAACGGCACGCCAGATCCCCGGCATGAACTGCCAGGGCTGCGTCTCGACCATGCGCCAGGCCATCCAGGCCGAGGACCCGGACGCCGAGGTCAGCGGCGAACCCAGCGAAAAGCGCCTCGAGGTCACGACTCGCCTCGATGGCAATCGAGTGGATGCGCTGCTCGAGGAAGCCGGTTACCCCGCCGATGAATCTCCGGGCACGGCCCGTCAGTCGGATGACACCAAAACCGCAGCGCCGCCGGCAGATACCACGCCAGAGACACAGCAAGCGCCAGGGCCGGAGGCGTCCGCAGCAAGTGATCAGCCTGCATCCGGCAAATCCGGCAGCGTGCGCCTATCGCTATCCGGCATGACCTGCGCCAGCTGCGTGAAGAGCGTGCAGCAGGCGCTCGAGCGCACCCCGGGAGTCATTGGCGCCGAGGTCAACTTCGCCAGCCACACCGCCCAGGTGCGTGGCAGCGCCAGCGCCCAGTCCCTTGTCGAGGCCGTGGAGAGCGCGGGCTACGGCGCCTCACCCATCGAGGACCTGCGCCAGGCCGAGGCACGGCGCGTCGAAAACGATCAACAGGCGTACCGGCAGCGCCGGCGCGGCAGCCTGGTGGCGTTGGCCCTGGCGGCACCACTGATGGTCGCCATGTTCTTCCATCACCCGGTCCTTAGCGGCGCCGAGCGGGGTGTCTGGGCACTGATCGGGCTCGCGACGCTGGGTGTGCTGGCAGGGCCCGGGCGGCACTTCTTCGTCAGTGCCGCCAAGGCGCTGCGCCACCATGAAGCCAACATGGACACTCTGGTGGCCATGGGCACCGGCACCGCCTGGCTGTATTCGATGACGGTGGTTGCCTTCGCCCCCTGGCTGCCCGAGGCGGCCCACAACCTCTACTTCGAGGCCTCGATCATGATTGTCGGGCTGATCCTGGCCGGCAACGCCCTGGAACTCCGGGCCCGAGGCCGCACCAGCGAGGCCCTGGGCCGACTGCTCGACCTGCAGTCCAGCACGGCTCGGGTGATCCGCGATGGCGAGGAAGTCGACATCGACATCGATGCCGTGCGCGAAGGCGACCGCCTTCGCGTGCGCCCCGGCGAACGCCTGCCGGTGGACGGCGAGGTCGAGGACGGCGAGAGCCACGTCGATGAATCCATGCTCACCGGCGAGCCACAGGAAGTGGCCAAGTCGGTGGGTGATGAGGTCAGCGCCGGCACCGTCAACGGTCGCGGTAGCCTGATCTATCGCGCCACCCGGGTCGGCGCCGACACCCGCCTCGGCCGCATCACCGATCAGGTGGCCCGCGCTCAGGGCTCGCGCCCGCCGATCGGCGCCCTGGCCGATCGGGTCGCCGGCGTCTTCGTGCCCACAGTGATGATCATCGCCGTCGCCACGGCCCTGGCCTGGTTCAACCTGGGCCCCGAGCCCCGGGTGCTGCATATGCTGATCACCGCCACTGCCGTGCTGATCATCGCCTGCCCCTGCGCCCTGGGGCTCGCCACGCCGCTCTCGACCATGATCGGGGTCGGCAAGGCCGCCGAGCACGGCGTACTGATCAGAAACGGCGAGGCGCTGCAGCTGGCCAGCCGTCTGACCACCCTGGTGGTCGACAAGACCGGCACCCTCACAGAGGGCAAGCCCCGCGTCACCGACGCCCACTTTCTTTCTGACACGGGCCTCGATGCCCGGAGCAATGAGTCCGAGAACGACGAGCTCCAGCGCAGTGAGTCTCAGGCGCTGAGCTTGGTCGCGGGCCTCGAGCAGGGATCCGAGCATCCGCTGGCCGCCGCGTTACTGGCCCACGCTGACGAGGCCGGCGTGCGCCCACAGGCGGTCAAGGACTTCACCAGCGTCACCGGCGGCGGGCTCAAGGCCACCAGCGAGCAGGGCCAGGCCCTGCTGCTCGGCAATGCCCGGCTACTCGAGGATGAAGGCATCGACCTGGCACCTGGCCAGGCGAGGGTCGAGCAGCTCGAAGACCAGGCCCGCACCGTCGTGCAACTGGCTGTCGATGGTCGACTCATCGCGGTATTCGGTATCAGCGACCCGCTGCGCGAGGACAGCCGGGCGGCCGTTGCCCGCCTGCAGGCGGATGGGCTCAAGGTAGTGATGCTGACCGGTGATAATGCCCATACCGCCGAGGCCATCGGCCGCGAGGTGGGTATTGACGAGGTGCGCGCCGGACTCCTGCCCGAGGACAAGCATGCCGAGATAAAGCGCCGCCAGGACGCCGGCGAAGTAGTCGGGATGGTCGGCGATGGCATCAACGACGCCCCGGCACTGGCACAGGCCAGCGTCGGTTTCGCGATCGCTCAAGGCACCGACGTGGCCATCGAAAGCGCCGGTATCACCCTGATGCGAAGCTCGCTTGCCGGCGTGGCCGATGCCATCGAGATCAGCCGCGCGACCCTTGCCAACATCAAGCAGAACCTGTGGGGAGCCTTTGGCTACAACAGCCTGTGCATTCCGATCGCCGCGGGCGTGCTCTATCCCGCGACCGGCTGGCTGCTATCGCCGATGATTGCCGCGGCGGCGATGTCGCTGTCTTCGGTCACGGTGGTCGCCAACGCCAACCGCCTGCGCCGCTTCCGGCCGTCCGCAGAGGCAGCAGCGGCTTCGCAAGCAACCTCAGGCCCCGACACCCAATCCCAGGAGGTGCGCTCATGACGCTACTCGTGAATCTTGGTGGCATCGCCCTGATCGGCGCCATCGTCTGGTGGTTCTGGCTCGGTGCCTAATCAAGTACTTAGACCAAGTAATTAGACCAAGTACTTAGGTCAAGCACTTAGGTCGAATGCTTAACCGATCCCAGGCGCCCGCTCAGCTCACTCCGATATAGCGTCCGGGCTTGTGGTTGAGGGCGATGATCAGGTTCATGATGACCGCCCCCAGCACCGACAGCGCGATGCCGTTGGGCTCGAGCACCAGGAAGGACAGGCCCAGTATCAGCATATCCACGCCGAGCTGCACAAGGCCCGCACGCCAGCCGAAGCGCTCCTGCAGATAGAGCGCGAGGATATTGATACCGCCGAGGCTGGTGCGGTGACGAATCAGCACCAGCAGGCCGATCCCCAGCAGGCTGCCACCGATCACCGCCGCATAGACGGGATTCAGCGACGCGATATCGACCCAGCCAGGCGTCAGAAAAGCAAAGAGCGACAGCAGCGCCGTGGCGATGAAGGTGCGCAGGGTGAAGGACCAGCCCATGCGCTTGATCGCCAGATAGTAGAAGGGAAGGTTGATCACAAAGAACATGCCGCCGAAGCCGAGCCCGGTGACGTACTGAGCGAGCAGCGCCAGGCCGGCGGTACTGCCGGCGAGCAGCATGGCCTGGGAGTAGAAGTTCACTCCGAGCGCCACCAGCAGGGTGCCAAGCAGCATGGCCAGGACGTCTTCGTGGGGCCGATGAGGGTCCTGGGGCAGGTCCTCAGGCTCGACGTCTTCCAGCTCGGGGCGCACATTCTCAGCGCTCTCCCCCGCATCGTGGCTTGCCTGCGCGGCGTCGTCTTGCGGCGCGGCCGCAATCTTTTCGTCGTCCTTCGGGCGTTGAGATTCGCTACGCTTATCGCTCATTGGCGGCCCTCCTCGGCCAGGTCATCCAACTGGAACAGGGTCGAATCAGGCCTGGCTCAGCGGCTCGGCGTGCTCGACCATCAGTTGCAGCGACTCGCGGCCCTTCCAGCGGTTGCGGTTGAGCTTGAAGGCGCAGCGCAGCCGGTCGCCGAGCCCGAAGGCCGGCACCTCGCCCGGCGTCAGGGCGCGGAACCAGATCGCCCGCACCGTGGTGCGGCCATGGCCGAGTTCCAGCATCAGGTGGCTACCGTCAGCGCCCACCGGGCGCAGCGCCTCGACGAGGAAGTCGCCCTCGAACAGCGGCGCCTCGAACTCGCGGCCGAAGGGCGCGAGGGCCGCCAGCTCATCAAGCGTCGCAAGCGACAGCTGTTCCGGGGACAAAGCACCGTCGGTGTAGACGCAGGGATAGAGTTCACGCTCGCCCAACTGCTCGCCCACCGCCTGCCAGATCGCCCGGCGGAAGTCGTCGAGTCGCTCCCTGGGCAGGCCGATACCGGCGGCTCCACGGTGGCCGCCGAAGCGCGGCAACGCTTCCGGGGCCAGGTCGTGGGCGCGCTGCAGGGCGTCACGCAGGTGCAGGCCCTCGATGGAGCGCCCGGAACCGGTCAGCATCCCGGCGGTCGCCGCCGGGGTCAGCACCAGCGCCGGGCGGCCGAAGGCCTGAACCAGCCGTGACGCGACGATGCCCTGCACCCCGGCGTGGCCGGTCTCCAGGAACACCACCAGCGCCGGCACACCATCGGCAAGCTGAGCGCTAGCCAACACCTTGGCCTCCTCGGCCATCTCGGCCTCGATGGCCTTGCGGGACTGATTGTCCTGATCCAGCACCTCGAGGTGGCGCGCCGCAGTGGCGTCGTCGGCCGCCAGCATGAAGTGCAACGCCGCATAGGGGTCATCGAGGCGCGAACGGGCATTGATGCGCGGCCCCATCTGGAAGGCCAGGGTCTCGGCGTCGAAGGGCACGCTATCCGGGCCCAGCCGAGCGGCCATGGTCCGCCAGCAGGCGGCCTCCATGCGGTTGATCAGCGTCAGACCATGATTGACCACGGCGCGGTTGGCGACGCTGCCGCCCAGCGACACACAGTCGGCGACGGTGCCCAGCGCCACGTAGGAGAGCCAGGGCGAGAGCTTGGGGGTCGAGGACGACAGTGCGCCCCAGTCGATCAGCACCTGACGGGCCAGTGACATGGTCAGCCAGGCCACCATGCAGCCGGCGATGGTCGGGTCCGGGTAATCGCAGTCGTCCCGGGTCGGGTTGACGGTGGCATAGGCCGAGGCCGGCGGCCCCTCCTCGGGCAGCGCATGGTGGTCGGTCACCACCACCTCGAGCCCCGCCTCCTTGAGCCTGGCGATGCGCGGCTCGTCGGAGCTGCCGCAGTCGGCGGTGATCACAAGCCTCGGGCCCGGCGACAGGCGCAGGGTGCGCTCGACCAGCGGCAGGCTGATGCCGTAGCCATCGTTGATGCGGTGGCCGATCAGGCTGTGCAGGCGCGACTCCGGCACCCCGAACAGCTCGTTGAGCGTGCGCCGGATCACCACATGTGAGGTGATACCGTCGACGTCATAGTCGGTAAGAATGCCGATATGCTCGCCCTCGACCACCGCCTGGGCGATGCGCTCGGCAGCGCGGCGGGCATCCTTGAGCCGCTCGGGATGGGTCAGATGGCGAAGGCTGGGCGTCACCAGGGGGGCAATGTCGCCCCGGTAGCCAGCGAGCCGCCCAGCCAGCACCCGCGCCTGCAGCTCGGTCAGGCCCTCGGCCTGGGCGCGGGCATAGAGCGCCTCGTCACGCTGGCGCGGCTCGATGCGCGGGGTGAGCGAAGCGGCAGGGACGGTTGAAAGCGAGGCGGGTTCCACGGCGGCTCCTCAAGAAAGGCAGGATGTAGGGACGAAAAACGCCCGGCGAACCGGGCGTCATGACGGCTTGGCAGCGCTGGGCTAAACCAGGTATGGCTCAGCGACGCTGGTCGGCGACGAAGCGCTGCACCGCTTCGAGCTCGGCGGGCAGCACCGCATAGCGTTCCTCGCGCTCGAGCAGATCGTCCATGTGCGGCGGCAGCGGCACACCCGGGAAGCCGGCCTTGACCACCGCATCGGCGAACTTCGCCGGGTGGGCGGTCGCGAGCGTGACCATCGGTGTCGCGGCATCGGCCCGCGCCCGCTCGGCCGCCCGATAGCCGGTGGCGGTATGCGGATCGAGAATCTCGTGAGTGCGATGGTGCGCCTCGCGGATCACCTCGAGGATGGTCGCATCATCGACGCTGTAGCTCGCAAACTTCTCGCGCAGCTTCTCAAGCGGCGCTTCGGAAAGCGCCGTTGGCTCCTGCTGGAAGCGCTCGAGAAGCTCGGCCACGGCATTGCCGTCACGCTCGTAAGCATCGAACAGCAGGCGCTCGAAGTTCGACGACACCACGATATCCATCGACGGCGCCAGGGTCGCTTCGAGATCGCGCTTGGAGAAGTCGTTGTCGGCGAGCGTGCGGTGCAGGATGTCGTTGGCGTTGGTAGCGATGATGAACTGCTTGACCGGCAGGCCCATCTGACTCGCCATGTAGCCAGCGAAGAGGTTGCCGAAGTTCGCCGAGGGTACGCAGAAGCTGACCTCCCGATGCGGGGCGCCGAGGGCCACGGCCGAGGCCACGTAGTAGACGATCTGGGCCATGATGCGCGCCCAATTGATCGAATTCACCGCCACCAGGCGGGTGCCGTTCAGGAAATCCTGGTTGGCGAAGCTCGCCTTGACCATCGCCTGGGCATCGTCGAAGTTGCCTTCGATGGCGATGTTGAAGACGTTGTCGGCGAGCACCGTGGTCATCTGGCGACGCTGCACCTCGGAGACCCGATTGTGCGGGTGAAGGATGAAGATATCCAGGTTATCGCAGTGGCGGCAGCCCTCGATGGCCGCCGAGCCGGTGTCGCCGGAGGTGGCGCCCATGATCACCGCGCGCTCGCCGCGCTTCTTCAGGAAGTGATCGAGCAGCCGGCCCAGCAGCTGCAGGGCGACGTCCTTGAAGGCGAGCGTCGGGCCATGGAACAGCTCGAGCAGAAAGTGATTGGCGTCGAGCTGATTCAGCGGCACCACGGCGTCGTGGCTGAAGGTCGCGTAGGCGTCCTTGACCAGACCGCGGAAGGTATCGTCGTCGATCTCGCCGTTGACGAACGGCTTCATTACCCGAAAGGCAATCTCGGCATAGGAGCAGCCGGCCATGTCGGCGAGCTCTTCCTTGGACAGCTGAGGGACGGTCTCCGGCACGTAGAGGCCACCGTCGCTTGCCATGCCGGTCAGCACGACCTCTTCGAAGGACAGCGCGGGCGCCTGCCCGCGGGTACTGATATAACGCATGCTTCACTCCGTGAGTGGCAAGCTTCGAGCCGCGGGCTCGGAACTGTCGTTGCTCGAAGCTCGCGGCTCGTCACTCGAAGCCGAAATTATTCCTGCTCGTCGAGAGTCTCGACGCGGATACGGGTCACCGAACCGGCGATATCGGCCAGCGACTCGAGCTGACGGATCACCTCGTTCATGTGCTTCTCGCGGGTGCGATGCGTCAGCAGGATGATCGGCACCAGCTCGCCTTCAATGGCTTCCTTCTGGATGATTGCCTCGATGGAGATGCCCTGCTCGGAAAGAATCGTCGCCACCCGGGCCAGCACGCCGGGACGATCGACCGCCAGCAGGCGCAGATAGTAGGCGGTGGTGATCTCTTCCATGGGCAGGATCGGCAGGTCGTTGTCGCTCTCGCCGATGCCGCTGAAGGCCAGATAGGGCACCCGGTAGCGGTGCTCGGTGCTGATGTCGCGTGCCACATCGAGCAGGTCAGCGACCACCGCCGAAGCGGTCGGTTCAGCACCGGCGCCCGCACCGTAGTAGATGGTAGGCCCAACGGCATCGCCCATCACCTCGATGGCGTTCTTGACCCCGTTCACATTGGCCAGCAAACACTCCTTGGGCACCAGCGCCGGATGCACGCGCAGCTCGAAGCCGGCTTCGGTGCGCTTGGAAATGCCCAAGTGCTTGATCACGTAGCCGAGGTTGTCGGCCTGCTCGACGTCGTCGAAGGTGATCCGCGAGATGCCTTCGGTGTAGGCCTTATCAAACTGCAGTGGCACGCCGTAGGCAATGGAGGCCAGGATGGTCAGCTTGTGTGCGGCGTCGATGCCCTCGACATCGAAGGTCGGGTCGGCTTCGGCATACCCCAGCGCCTGAGCCTCGGCCAGCACGTCTTCGAAGGCGCGGCCCTCGTCACGCATGTGGGTGAGAATGTAGTTGCCGGTGCCGTTGATGATGCCAGCCAACCATTCGATGCGATTGGCACCAAGCCCCTCACGCAGCGACTTGATCACCGGAATGCCGCCGGCCACCGCCGCCTCGAAGGCCACGATAACGCCCTTCTCATGGGCGGCCTGGAAGATCTCGTTGCCGTGCACCGCAATCAGCGCCTTGTTGGCGGTGACCACGTGCTTGCCGTTGTCGATGGCGGTCAGCACCAGCTCACGGGCCACTTCGTAACCGCCGATCAGCTCGACCAGTACGTCGACATCGGGATTACGGGCCACCTCGAATACATCGCTGGTGGTCTTGACGCCGGTGGTATCGCAGTCAGGATTTTCGCGACGCATCGCCACCTGCTCAATCACGATCGGGCGGCCGGCCCGACGCGCGATCTCATCGGCGTTGCGCATCAGCACATTGAAAGTACCGCCACCCACGGTGCCCAGACCACAGATTCCCACTCTGACCGATTTCAACGTTTTGCTCCCTTTGCAGATACTCGATTGTTCGCATTGTCGACGTCGCGGCGTCACAACGACCGCGAATGCGGCCGCCAGACCGCTCAGAAATTCAGTTTTCAGCCATTCAGGTCCAGCATTTCCGCCAGCCGCTCGGCCGGCACGTAACCCGGCACCAGGCGCCCGTCAGGCATCACAATAGCCGGTGTGCCCTGCACGCCGAGCTCCATCCCCAGATGATACTGTGACTCGACCAGATTGTCGCAGTCCGGGGCGATATCCAAGGCTTCGCCACGTTTGGCTGCACTCATGGCTTCGGCCGGGTTCGATGCGCACCACACCTGGCTCAGCAAGCGGGCGCCCTCTGAACCGGCGCCGGCGCGGGGGAAGGCCAGATAATGCACGGCGATGCCCATCTCGTTGAGGGCCGGCACTTCCTCGTGCAGGCGCTGGCAGTAGGGGCAGGTGGTATCGGTAAAGACGTAGATCGTCGCCTGCGGCGCTTCGTCACTGCGGAAGATCACCTGTTCACTGTCGGGCACCTCGGCGATACGCGCGGCACGCTGGGTGTTGCGGGATTGCTCGCTCAGGTTCACCAGGCCATCGGCGCCATTCTGGTAGATATCACCGACGATGAAGTGCTCGCCGGTGGCATCGCTATAGAAAGTCTCACCGTTGGCCAGATGCACCTCCCAAAGGCCCTCGACGGGCGTGTCCAGCACCTGCTCGACAGGCATCGACTCACCATTGACGGTGAGGCTGTCGGTCAAAGCCTGGGGGGGCGCCGCCATGGCCTGGGCGGTGAAAAGGCTGGCCAACAGGCCGGTGGCGGTAAGCAGCAGTCGATTCATGGTCAACCTCGAGGATGATGGTCGGCATGCAGCGTTTCCAGGCGAGCCTGGGCCACATGGGTATAGATCTGGGTCGTCGACAGGTCGCTATGACCCAGCAACAGCTGTACGACACGCAAGTTGGCCCCATGATTCAATAAATGCGTGGCGAAAGCATGCCGCAGGGTATGTGGCGACAGCGGCTTGCCGATACTGGCGGTGCGCGCATGCACCCTGACGCGATGCCAGAAGGTCTGGCGAGTCATGAAGCCATCGCTGCGACCGGGGAACAAGGGGGGCCTGGTGATATCGCGCATCAGCGCACCCCGTCCGGCGCGCAGGTAGCGCTCGAGCCAGGCGATGGCCTCTTCGCCGAGCGGCACCAGCCGCTCCTTGTCGCCCTTCCCCAGTACCCGCACCACGCCCTGGCGCAGGTTGACCGCGTCGGTGGTCAGGCCCACCAGCTCCGACACCCTCAGGCCACCGGCATAAAGCACTTCGAGCATGGCGCGATCGCGAAGCCCAAGGGCGGTGTCGGTATCCGGCGCCTCGAGCAGCCGTTCGACCTCGTCCTCGTCGAGGGTACGAGGCAGACTTGGCCGGACCGGCGGCAGGCGCACCTCGGTCAGCGGGTCGGTATCGATCAGGCCCTCGACCAGCGCCCAGCGGTAAAAACGGCGCAGGCTCGACAGCAATCGAGCGTTGGAGCGCAGCTGATAGCCGCCGTCACGGCGCGCATCGAACCAGTCGGGCAAAGCCTGGGGGTCGGGCTCAAGCAGCGATTCACTGCGCTCGGTCAGTCGCTCGGCCCAGGCGGCCAGATCATGGCGATAGGCGGCCAGGGTATTGTCGCTGGCACCCTGCTCCAGCCACAGAGCATCGAGGAAGCGCTCCTGCAAGGTCTCGGTGTGATCGCTCATTCAGCGCCCCATGCTATTGACCCGCCCAGACACGACGAAACCCCGCCCCGCGCAAGCGGTGACGGGGTTTCGACAGGAAGCATCTCCCGACTTAGGAGAGCTTTTCCTTGATGCGTGCGGACTTGCCGCTGCGCTCGCGGAGGTAGTACAGCTTGGCCTGGCGCACGTCACCACGACGCTTGACTTCGATGGAGTCGACTAGCGGGCTATAGGTCTGGAAGGTACGCTCGACGCCAACGCCGTGGGACACTTTGCGCACGGTGAAGGCGGAGTTCAGGCCGCGGTTGCGCTTGCCGATGACGACGCCTTCGAAGGCCTGCAGACGCTCGCGGGTGCCTTCCTTGACCTTGACCTGGACGATAACGGTGTCGCCCGGGGCGAAGGCCGGAATTTCCTTGGCCATTTGCTCGGATTCGATCGCCTGGATCACGGAATTCTTGCTGCTCATTGCTAGCTCCTCGATAACTTGTATCGCCTTCGGCTCGAGCCGTCGGCGGTGATCCCGACGCGAATCCTTGAGGATGGCGCGGGAATCGCTCTGTGTATGACGCAGGGGCACGGCATGCATGCCTCAAGCCTTTTTCAGGAAGGCTCCTGCACCTCCGCCTTGCTGGCGTATTCCTCGATGAATTCATCGAGCAGTGCCTGCTGGTCAGTCGCCAGGGTCCTGCCTTCGAGCAGGTCAGGGCGCCTGAGCCAGGTGCGGCCCAATGACTGCTTCAGCCGCCAGCGGCGAATCGCCGCGTGGTTGCCGCTGAGCAGTACGTCCGGCACCCGTCGCCCGTCGATCTCGTCGGGGCGCGTATAGTGCGGGCAGTCCAGCAGGCCATCGTTGAAGGAATCTTCCTCCGCCGAGGCCTGATGACCCAGCACACCGGGCACCAGTCGGGCCAAGGCATCGACCATCACCATGGCGGGCAGTTCGCCGCCACTCAGTACGTAGTCGCCGATCGAGACTTCCTCGTCGATATCGGCTTCCACCACGCGCTCATCGATGCCTTCGTAGCGTCCAGCCACCACCACCAGGGGGCCGCTGTCGGCCAGCGCCTGCACGCCCGCCTGATCCAGAGGTCGCCCCTGTGGCGACAGGTAGATCACTCGGGCCGGCCGGCCGGCACTGCTCTCGGCCGTTGCCCGCGCCTCATGGATGGCTTGGCGCAGGGTATCGACCTTCATCAACATGCCTGGTCCGCCCCCGTAGGGACGATCATCCACCGTGCGGTGGTTATCGGTTGCATAGTCCCGGGGATTCCAGAACTCGAGCTCCAGCAACCCCTGTCTGACCGCCCGTCCCGTCACCCCATACTGGGTGATGGCATCAAACATCTCCGGGAACAGCGATACGACCCCAATCCACACGGCGTTTCTTCCAGGCCTAGCTCCTCTAGACTGCCCGCGGGCAGCGATCAAGGAGGGCGTCACCAGGACGTCTTAAAATTCAGGATCCCAGTCCACCGTCATGCGACCGGCGGCAAGGTCCACCTCGAGCACCACTTCGTCGGGCAAAAAGGGCAGCAACCGCTCCTTGCCGTCGGCGTCCTTGACGACCATCACGTCGTTGGCGCCGGTCTCGAACAGGTAGGCCACACTACCTAAGCTCTCGCCTTGGTGGGTGGTGACCTGGAGACCCTCCAGTTGGTGCCAGTAATACTCGCCCTCATCGAGCGGCGGCAGGGACTGCTTGGGCAGCAGGATCTCTGCGCCGGCCAGTTGCTCGGCCTGCTCGCGCGACGTCACCCCGTCCAGCTGGGCCACTAGGCCCTTGCCGTGCTGACGCCCCTGCGCCAGTTTCCGGTCGACCAGCTTGCCGTCGAGCCGCAACTGCCACTCGGGGTAGTCGAGGATGCCGTCCATCGGGCTGGTGTATGAATACACCTTCAGCCAGCCCTTCACACCGTAGGTACTGGTCAGCTTGCCCAGCACCACGTGCTGGTCACTGCCGGCGCCTGTCGTTGCGTCTTGGGTCATGGCCATTACCACCTAATGCCGTACTCGCGTCCGCAGATCAGGCTCAGGCCTGCTTGCGGGCTTCCTTGACCAGCTCAGCGACGCGCGCAGAGACCTGGGCACCCTGTTCCTGCCACTGGGCGATACGGTCCAGATCGATGCGCAGACGCTCTTCCTGGCCGCGAGCGACCGGGTTGAAGAAGCCGA
>CETM01027021.1_pt1 | contig 19953 bp, 18 predicted proteins | sample 361451 | NCBI WGS metagenome assembly CETM01 (sample SAMEA2622690, study PRJEB7988) | marine metagenome | isolation source: saline water (ENVO:00002010), including
GAGGGTGCGGATTCAATCCGCTGGTACATGACAACCCAGAGCGCCCCATGGTCCCCCACGAATTTCGACCCGAATGGAGTCAGGGAGTCTTATGCCAAGATGTTCCTTACCCTGTGGAACGTATATCGGTTCCATGCCGACTATGCCGCTCTGGATGGTTTCGACCCTGAGAATGAAGAGTCTTACGTGCCGGTTTCTGAAAGGAGCCCGTTAGATCGTTGGATCCTATCGAGGGTTGCTTCTATGTCTGAAGAGTACCACAACCACTTCGTGACTTGGGACTTTCACAAGGGGGGGAGGGAGCTTGAGGCGTTCGTGGTCAACGATCTATCGAACTGGTATGTCAGGAGGTCCAGGAGGCGTCTCTGGGATGAAGGCGAGAGTTCGGACAAGAGGTCATGCCAGCACACCCTGCATGAGGTCTTGTTGATTGTTTGCAGGCTGATGGCACCAGTATCACCTTTCATTCCCGATCAGATCCACAGGGGACTCACAGGATCCTCGGTGCACTTGGCTGATTGGCCAGTAGGCTCTGAGTTGGTCGAGAGGAGCCTTCCGCCTACAGACGGCATTCTTGAGAGGGAGATGGATCTGGTCAGGTCGCTGGCAGAGACTGGGAGGCGAGTCAGGGTCGAGGCGGGGAGAAGGCAGAGGCTCCCATGCAGGAGTGGTTGGATTGTCGGGGGCCCTGACATCTCCCGGTTCCATGAGATCCTTGCAGAGGAATTGAATGTAGAGGAATTGACCACAGAAGACGATTTAGACAGATTCCAGAAAATCGAAGTTCACCCCAATAGGAAGGCCCTGGGTGCAAAGTGTAGAGGTGATCTGCCAGCAGTCCTCTCTGAAATACAGAGTGCTGAACCGGAGGCCCTACTTCTTGAGATAGAAGCCGGAATAGCCGCTCTTGCTGGATACGAAATTACTTCAGATGACATAGATATCAGGAGGGTAGAGAAAGATGGTTACGCGGCTTCTACCCTGTCTGAATACGGGGATGTCTCTCTGGTCCTTGACATGGGCATTGACGACGAACTACTTTCCAAGGGCCTTGCTAGGGACATCATAAGGAGGGTGCAAGCGAAAAGGAAGGATCTAGACCTCGAAATCGAAGCCACAATATCGCTTTCTGTTTGGACTGATGGATTGGATCTCCACGAGGGAGACTGGAAAAGACTGGTTTCTGAGACCCGAGCTAGTAATTTCTCAATGAATGAGGGAGAGTTCCCCGCTGATTCCGAAAAATTCGATGTTGACGGGGTTTCCGTTAGATTTGTCATATCCTAGAACATTGGAGTCTGGGAAATATACTCTATTGGAAGCATTAGCTCCAATCCGAAAAGTGGGTCTGGATCCGATGAGTCGTGATATGCAATGAAGGAGCCTCCATCCGGTAGGATCCCCATACTGGCGAAGTCGAACCTGATGTCGTTTCCAGCGCCAGAAGTGGAGTCTAGGTCACCTAGTCCCAAGTATGTCCTGTAGTCCGGGAGCATGCTATCTGAGAAGTCCCTCACATGCCATGCCAGGTCGACGTCGGGGCCCGTAGAGCTCTGATAACGGACATTTAGGACGAACAAATCGTGAACACCATTGGAGTGGAATTCCCATTCCTCCAATTCGGTAGCCTCGGATGAGAGATTGTAGGATTGGTTACTCCAACTCTCCCCACCATCCCATGAGATCATGTGTTTTAGGTTGGTTCCGCCTGCTGAAACGCAATGCAATGCAGTAGAGGAATCAAACGCACAGTACTGTGATGGGAGAGAAGACCCATTCAGGGTGACCCCGGTCCACCAATTGAGAGATGTGTCCAAGAATGCGTCTCTGCCATCAACGAAGTAGTCCGGGAAATATAGTCCGCCAGAAGGGACGGGGAAAGCCCTCATCTCCTTGTGCGGCTTTGTGAAGTCCCATTCGGGGCCTAATTCCTGAGGATCCAAGTCAACCTCCATGAGATCGAGATTAGCGTCCCTGTCAGGGAAATCGAAATAATCGTAATTGAGCCCGTCAGTTGAAATCTGCCCCCCTATGTTCTGAACCTGATGCCAGAAGTTCGAAATCACTAGGCTGGCCCATGGCCCGTTGCCATACAACCCACCATTTATCGGGCCGACGACCTCCACTTGCCACGATCTGTCATAGAAAGGCTCGGGGGTCCTGTTGAAGCACCAACTCCATTCCTTGTCGTCAGCATCGTAGAAGAAGGCATAGAACTGATCTGCCCCACTCGAACTTGGATATGGGAACCACCCCATGGATATCAGATCGCCATTTGTCGCCTGTACAATGCTCCCCTCACCCAGGCCCTCCTGCCCGGGAACGGTAGGCTTCGGCTCCATGCACCCTATCTGCGAAAATACGGATGGCCTGTACTCTTTCCAAGTATGGCCCCTATCCTCGGACCATGTTGGGTATTCCCCGCCAAAGTTTAGAATCCACCCTTCCTTAGTGGCAGCTAGATAGTGTTCACAGCAGTTCCCCCCTTCCACGTTTCCAAACACGGCCCACGAGGAGTTTCCCCATGTGTCATTTGAGAAGGGCTCCCCAGCCGTGAATGGCCTAACGCAGGGTGTGCTGGAGCATGAGTCAGTGTAACTGGATGGGGAATCGACGTATTCCATCCCCTCGTCCCAATCAGGGCCACTGTCTTCTGAGCCAATTACTTGACTGAAACACCCCGAAAGTGAGGTGCTAGCGAGCATTATGGCAACAAGGGCCACTTGCGCTGCCACGGCACGCCTCATGAGTATGGGTTAGCAGAGAGCTATTTCGCACTTCGCACCTGATGCGTCTTCGTCGTAGGGCGGTGGGGTTCAAAACTGGAAGCGCTGCTTCGTTGGTCATGCGCGCCTCTGTGATGACTGCCGCCCTCTTGATTGTAATAACCGGCTTAAGCCCGGGGATGCTGGCATCTGGTCAGAACACATCGGACGTTTCATCCTCCTCCGATTCGATTTACATCAACGAAATCTATGTCTCACCAAACAGTGAGGCGTATGGAGGGATAGACTGGAATGGAGATGGAGAGATTAGTCGCTACTCTAACCAGTTTGTCGAGTTGCACAATCCTTCCGAGGAGGCGATAGACATAGGGGGATGGTGGATCGACGACATAGCTGACGGCGGTTCGCCGATGTGCAGCATTGCTTGGGGCACAGTTATTGATTCCGGGGCATACCTAGTATTCTACAGGGCTCAGACGAACATAGAATTCGACTACTTCGCCGGAGACACAGTCTCGATCCTTGATGGATCTGGTTTCGTTGTTGATTCTGTCAGCTATGAGGCCGAGGATTCCGATTACGGGATACCCTATGGATACGATTCGAGTGGCACTTGGGCGAAACTTTCGGATGGTAGCCCCACCCCGGGAGGGTCAAACAATGAGGAATGGGTAGGGGTTAACCACCTCATGGGGAATTGCTACCCTCCTCAAGACCACATACACAATGGACAGTATGTACTCGAAGGCAGAGTTGTCACAATGGTTTCCCAGGATGACGTTATTGACGATGGGAGAATATTGGTCAGAGATGGGATGATAGAAGCGGTATGGAGCTCCTCGGAGGATGCCCCTGCTGCGGCTGAAGGCGTAGTACACGTGCCCACTAGTGGCACCATTTATCCCGGATTTGTGGATCCTCACAATCATGCGAAGTACAACCTCATACCGTTGTGGGATCATGGAACTGATGGGTGGGACAATAGATACCAGTGGCAGTCATACTCCGGGTACGGTGATGCTAAGGACATTGGTTGCTCACTCTACGACTCTTCAGCAATGAGATTTGCAGAATTGAGGGCGGTAGCTGGCGGCAATACCGCATTGCAGGGTAGTTCGACGTCGAACACGGATACTTTCGAGACAATGCTCGCTAGGAACATAGAGCTCTACAATTTTGGAGGGGACAACATCTGGACAAAGGTGACTGAATTAGAATCGAACTATGAGGGGAATCACATCAAGGATGGGAATTCATCGGGGAACCTTGACGCTTGGTTCATACACCTTGCCGAGGGGGTAGATGAGTCCAGCAGAGCGGAGTTTGACGTACTGGTTCAGAACGATCTGCTCGTGGGAGAAATAGTGGTAATCCATGGAACTGGCCTAACCCAACCGGAGTTCTCGGCTTTGGGGGACGTTGGGGGTAGCCTCGCTTGGTCGCCAACGTCCAATCTCCTGTTGTATGGTGAAACCACTGACATCGCTACGGCGAAGGCTGAAGGGGTCAACATCATGATAGGTCCAGATTGGTCGCCTTCGGGCTCAAAGAGTTCTTTGCATGAGCTCAAGACCGCTGACTGGTGGGACGAAAAAGTCCTTGGGAATATTTTCTCAGACTTCGAATTGTTGCAGACTATATCGACAAATGTAGTAGATGCCATAGGTTGGTCGGAGTATACCGGGAGGATTCAAGAGGGCCTGGCTGCCGATTTAGTGGTTTTGGATACCTTCGAAGCGGATCCATATCGTAACGCGATAAATGCGGTGGATCCGGATATCAGGCTAGTTGTTGTGGGCGGACTACCCGTTTTCGGGGACGTCGATATCATGCAAGCCATGGATAACGAGGTCGAGGTTATTGAGGGCGAAGGCTTCAGGAAAGCTACCGACATAACCTATGATGGAGTACCTGAGGCCCAGCAGACATACGCAGAGATGTTCGCCTACCTGCAGGAATGCAATCAAGGAAAGAGCGTCCCAATAGAGTACCTTTTCACCCTAGGTGATGACCGATACTTCGATGTTCTGAATCGCTCACTGACATTCCAGAAGGATAGGACAATCGATCTGTGGTCAGATTACTACGACATTGAACTTGACGAAAACGGCCACAGGGTCGGCGGCACTGTTGGCGGTGCAGAACCGATTGAGACTAATCTTACAGGAAACAATGGCAACGGCGGAAATAATGCTCCGACGACGCCTCCTCCTGACCTTCCAACAAGTTTCTCGACGTTCGGCCCCAGAGGTGGCTCCATTCCACATCCCACAACAATATCCGAAGGGATTCACATCGAAGAATGCGTTTCAGATGGGATCCCGGATGCCGTCGAGGGGGAAATGATACTCTGCGGCTCCATTCTGGTGGTGATGCAGGATACCGATGAGTGCATCTCCTCGTGGTTCATGACCCAGTTCTGTAATCTTGAAGTGGCTGACTCATTTACGGTTCCGGGAAGGATTTGCACCGACGCCCTAGTTCCAGCTTCGGATGAAGACTGGATGGAGTGCAGGCATGACGTCGTTTTCATGGAGTTTTCTTCCGAGGAGGCTTCCAATAATCATGAGGAGGGGGGCGCTGATGATGAGTCTTGGATGGATGGGCCGTTTTATTGGATAGCGATAATTGCCGCTTTAGCTGTGATTATTGGTTCTGTGGCTACAATAAATAACAATTTGAGAGGGCGTGTTTTGGACGATTCAGGCATAGAGGAAGAGTAGGTGTCACTCGATTCTCCATGTTGGCCCTTCGGCCCCGTCCTCGACGACAATGCCCATTGAAGTGAGTTCTTCTCTTATCTCATCTGCCCTTGACCAGTTCTTCGTCTGCCTAGCGGACTCTCTCTCCTCCAGGAGGGCCTCTACAACCGAGGAAATTTCGGATCTGGCTGCTTCTTCTGACGCAGTGATGGACAATGCCTTTTCATCGGGAGGGAGAATTCCAAGAACGTCGCCCGCAAACTCTGCGAGCCATCCCACTGCAGCAGAAATTTTGGATTTCTCGGAGTTTGATTCTATCATCTTCCTGAGGGATTTGGCGACCTTCTGAACTTCTACCAGTGCTACTCGAGTGTTGAAGTCGTCATTCATTCCAGAGGAGAACCTCTCGGCGGCTTCCGATAGTTTCCCGTTATCTGCCCATCCTCCTGGCTCCGCCATAGATAGGCCCGCAGAATAGGCCCTAAGCAGCCTTCCGTGATTCAACCTAGAGTCTTCTATCATTACTTGATTGAAATCCACTGGTTGACGGTATGGGGCATTTATCAGAGTGTACCTGAGAACTAGAGGGTCGACCTGCTGCAAAGCGTCTCTGACAGTCCAGAAGTTCCCTTCTGACTTACTCATCTTCTCTCCATCGACGTTGATCATCCCATTATGTAACCAATACTGGACAACCGGTTCATGGCCAAGACAACACTCAGACTGGAAAATCTCTGCCTCGTGATGAGGAAACATCAGGTCTGAACCCCCTCCATGGATGTCGAATCTCTCACCAAGGTGTTTCAGTGACATTGCAGAACACTCGATGTGCCAACCAGGCCTCCCTGCACCCCATGGGCTACTCCATTTTGGCTCGCCAGACTTGGCCGATTTCCACAATGCGAAGTCCCTATGGTCCCTCTTACCAGACCCGGTTTCGTCGACTCTTCCGCCGGCCCCCTCCCTTACCATCTCCAAGGTCTGCCCTGTCAATTGGCCATATTTCTCCGGGGCAGTATCTATTTCGAAGTATACGCCGTCGTTGGCGACGTATGCGAAGCCCTTGTCGATTAGGTCGCTGATCATTTCTATGATTTCGGGCATCGTTTCCGTGACACGGGGATAGGCATCTGCCCTAATTACGTTCAAGGCGTCCATGACATCGAAGTAGTCTTCGATATTCCTATTTGCAACCTCCAAGAAGTCAACGCCCTCCTGAGAGGCAACGGCAATGATTTTGTCATCTATATCGGTGAAGTTGGCAATGTAATTGACCTCTAGTCCGCTCTTGCGAATCCATCTCACAATTATGTCGAATGCAATTGCCTGCCTGGCATGTCCGATGTGACTGGGGGAGTACGGAGTTATACCGCAAGCGTAGATACCGATTTGCCCCTCTTTCAAGGGAATTAGGTCACGCTTCGTGCGCGAACGAGTGTCGTATACCCTAAGCGCCATCGGCCTTTCTGCTGGGCTTACCCGTCATCAACCCCTCGCTGCTTCTACTAGGGCAGCGAACAGTAAGTCATGTCCCTTGCGCTCGGGATGCCACTGAACGCCCAGACAGAATTTCTTGTCCCTCCTCTCGACAGCTTCGATTAGTCCGTCATGCTCGGCGATTGCGGTAACGGTTAGTGAGCCTGGGTCTGCGACCCCTTGGTGATGTGTAGAGTTGACGATGAAAGAATCCCCCATGAGTCCTGCTAGAATCGAGTCTTTCTCGACTATGACGCCATGATCGGTGGAATTTCCGTCATAACCACCATGGCCCTCATGCCCAGGGGTATCGTCGAGATGCTGGTGTAGTGAGCCCCCATGGGCTATGCTGAGAATCTGCATCCCCCTGCAGACTCCGAGAAGGGGCATGTCCATTTCCAGAGCGGAAGAAATTAGGGCAATCTCAGTTTTATCCTGCTCTGGATAGAACTCCTTTGTCATGGGGCCCGGTATCTGGCCGTATATAGAAGGAGAAACGTCTGGCCCGCCTGAGACGATTAGTCCGTCGATGCTACTCAGGAGACGGGTCATGTCCCCTGCTGGAGGTATGATCAGAGGAGTCCCCCCTGCCCTGTCGATCATTGAGACATATGCCGATGGCAATATTGCTGCATGCCTCTGCCAGTTGCCATACTGGGTATCACGCATGAAACATGTGATACCGATAACTGGACGCACTCAACCACCTGATGATTCCCTGAGTTTCCGAGCGTGTCTGAAAGACTTGATTCCTGCGGTCATGAAAGTGACCCCCATGAGAACCAAAATTAGATGTGAGCCTATTGAAAGATTGGACTTCCCCTCAATTACAATGAGGCCTTGTGCCCCGCCTATGACCATGAATAGGGCTACTACCATTGCAGCGTGCATGTAATGGTGACGGTTTTCCTCATTTCTTTCGGCCAATATTCCCAGTAATAGAAGTGGAGCTCCAAAGAAGGCGGGAATCATTGCAGTGATCGAAGGTGGATCCGAGCTCTGCAAGAAGTAAGCTGCTAAACCCCAGAGAACTAAGATTCCGCCGGCTACCTTGGCTAGATTTGGCACTGTCAATCCCGAGAAAGTAAATGTGTCTTCCATGCCCTTGGCTGGGCGTTGCCACTTATGACACTCACTATACTAAGCCGTGGAATCGGCACTAGCGGCCTCATGAATCTCCTGGTCCCTAGCGACAATTTGCTCCCAGAGCAATTCTGCAACATCGAGAACCTCCATCTCTGCTCCGACTGCATCCAGGCCATCCTTTACCATGACAGAACAGAAAGGGCAACCTACTGCGACAGTGTCACATCCGGTTTCTGCCAACTCGGCGGCCCTGATCTCGTTAACCCTCTTGTCTGCATCTTCCTCCATCCACATCTGTGCCCCTCCTGCTCCACAGCAGAACGAGGATTTTCCGTGCCTCTCTGGTTCCGCGTCGACCCCGCCAATGACAGACCTAGGCTCTTCAACGACGCCACCCATCCTCCCCAAATAACAAGGGTCGTGGAATGTAACGCTTCGTCCATTCTTCTCAGCATCTGGTAGTTTTGCCTCCTCCTGTAGCTTGGCGATAATTTCCGAGTGATGGAATACCTCCAGTTCATCCCCTCCAAAGTCACCATACTCCTTACCGAGGGTGTGGAAGCAATGCGGGCAAGATGCAACTATCCTCTTGACACCGAGCTCTTGGAAGGTCATCATGTTGGTCTCGGCCAGCATTTGGAATAGGTATTCATTTCCAGCTCTCCGGGCAGGGTCCCCGGAACACCCCTCTTGCATTCCCAATATTCCTACATCCAGGCCGGCTTCCTTTAGAAGGGAGATTGTGGATCTTGCGACTTTCTGATTCCTTTCGTCGAAGCTTCCTGCGCAACCTACGAAGTAGATGTACTCAGCGGGCTCCCCTACTTTGACATCCAGATCTGATGCCCAGTCTGCCCTCTCATGTGCCCCGAATCCATATGGGTTGGATGCAGACTCTATGTTGCCCATGGCCGTATTCAGAACCTCTGGATACTCCATAGTCTCCATCATAGCGTTCCTCCTGAGGTCAGTCAGTTTTGGTACGTGCTCTATGTATAGGGGGCAAACATCGACACATGCGTTGCATGTCGTGCACGCCCATACAGCGTCCTCTGTAATCCTAGTCATCATTGTCTCCGACGGTTCCCCTCCAGAAAGAAGGATTGGGGCATGCTCGTTTGCATAATCTCTAACGTCATGAATGACTTGCATTGGATTCAGTGACTTTCCTGAAGCATAGGCGGGACAGACGTCCTGGCATCTGGCGCAGGAAGTACACGACCAACCATCTATGAGTTGTCTCCAAGTGTACTGGGTATAGGAGCTGACTCCGAATGAGTCTATATCGAGGTCTTCCAGTGGTACTGCCTTTCCGTCGTCGCCAATTGCCATGGGCCTCATCTTTCCAGGGGGCTCGATATCGTGGAAGAATACGTTTGGCACTGCCATAACCAAGTGCATGTGCTTAGAAACTGGGATTAGGAAAAGGAACATGGAAATTGCGACCATGTGAGCCCAGTATGCAGCGACAACAGTGCCGTCGGAAAGGCCCATTTCGGCGAACATATGACCGAACGGTTCCCAGAATGGAGAGGGGTCTTCATACGACTCAACCACAAATGAAGTGGTGGTGATCGTCAGAATCAGAAGGAGGATTACGTTACCCTCAAGCTGGGGCTTGCCCTTCAGCTTCTCGGGTGTGAAGGCAACTCTTCTGACAAGGGCAGCGGAGCAACCTATGAGAGCCATGGTGTAGCCTAGCTCGACCATTCCATTCCATGGGCCATTAAGGGCCGGGGGAAGGACGTGCTCTGAGAATGCATTGGCGGTTGCCAAATCAAACATGTCGGATGCCAACATCAGGAATCCCCAGAACATCAGGACGTGCATGGTACCTGCAACTCTATCCCTCAGGACTTTCGTCTGTCCCAGCCATCCCGAAAGAAAAACGCTAATCCTAGTTCCCCATGAGTCAAATCTATCGTCGGGGGAGCCAATCATCACAAGCCTCACTGCTTTTTGGACCTGGTATGTGAAGAAACCAATGGAAATAGTGCCGATAATAGCCAAAATTTGCCAGCCCTCGAAGGGGCCGTATGATTGTAGGAGGGGATGTTCCATCAGAAAACCTCGCACCGTTCTATCTACTAGCCTAGGGGACTCGGCGTATTCTTGAAGCAGGTGCAATAATTAAAGCAACAGGTAATAATTGAGAGAGTAGATGCAAATTACTACACCGAATCTATAGAACCGATTGTTTACAGAACCCAACCCTCATTTCCCATGTGCCACAGCGAGAAGCATGGCGCGTGCGTTCGCTCCGGGAAAATGCATTCTCTTCGGGGAACATGCTGTGGTCTATGGGCACCCTGCCGTTGCAGTAGCTATAGATGCTGGAGTAGAGGTTTCCATCGAGGAATCTTCCAAATGGACAATAGAAGGAATGGACTTTGATCCGAGCCGTCACCCTCACATCACGCATATCCTCAGGGACGTTTTCAAATACAACGGAGTGCCACTGGAAATAGACGTCAAGAGTGGTCTTTTCTCTGCGGCTGGGCTTGGTTCATCCGCTGCGATTTCAAATGCTATGGGAGCGGCGCTACATTTCCATCTCAACCCCGACAGGGAGCTTGACAGGATTGAGCTAGCTAGGATGGGTCACTCTGCGGAGGCTATTGCGCAGAAGGGGAGGGCGAGCCCTACTGATACTGCAACAAGTGCCCTAGGAGGATGTGTCGTGGTATCCGGAGATCCAGTAGATGGGACCACTCATATTTTCGATGCCAGCCTTGAAACTCTAGAGGGGGAGAGGACTTGGTCGGTAAGCAGGACTCTAGTGCCTGAAGGACTGGATGCTTGGATAGTGCTTGGCTTCACCGGAGTTGGCTCTCCCACTGGCAGGATGGTGGCCGGGGTTGCGAGCCTACTCGAACAGGACCCCTCCAAAGAAATGGAGATGGAGGCCATCGGGAAAATTACCCATGCGGGATTAGCGGCGCTTTCTGCTGGGAATCTTGAGGGCGTTGGAATTGCAATGAATGCATGTCACGAGAAACTCAGATCCCTAAATGTCAGTAGTCCGGAGCTAGAGAATCTGATCGATGCCGCCAAGCCTCATTCACTCGGAGTTAAATTGACTGGGGCTGGAGGCGGCGGCTGCATGGTCTCCCTTACCAGAAATCCTCGCAGGGTAGCTGAGGCGATCGAGGTTGCTGGAGGTAAGCCATTGATTTCCAAACTAGGCGCGGATGGCGTGAGAATTCTCACATGAAGTCCATAAAACTGGACAACTGACAGTCTATTAGCACAACTATCCTTTATAAGAAGAATATAAGTGGGCGGCCCATGCTTAGTGACGAGGAGCGTCTTACAGTTGTGAATGTCGTAGCATCGACAAGAGTTGCCGAGGAGTTGGACCTGCCAGATATTGCAATCCAACTCAATTGCGAGTATGAACCAGAACAGTTCCCTGGTGTGGTCTACAGAGTGGTCGACCCGAAGCTCGCGATACTCATGTTTAGGTCTGGCCGAGCGGTATGTACCGGTGGGAAGAACCAAGCAAATATCGAGACAGGGATAGAGAGGATGATTGGTGATCTAAGGGCTGCTGGGATAACCACCTGGGACCTAAAAGATGTGGAGATTGAGGTACAGAACATGGTGGCAACATACTCATTGTTCTTCCCGGAAGACTACGATGGAGTGGCCAAGATGGATGACATCAACACCAAAGTAATCGATGTTGACGGTGGCGGAATAAGGGCTGCTACAGATGAAGAAGTAGAGGAAGAGGACGAGAGGATTAGAGGGATCAAGCAAGGAGAGCCCCTAGCAGCACTGCCTAGGAGGTTGAACCTAAACAATCTGACCTTCCACCTACCATTCGACAAGGTAGAATACGAGCCTGAGCAGTTCCCTGGACTGATTTACAGGCTTGATTACCCCAAGGTAGTTTGCCTAATCTTCGGAAGTGGGAAGATGGTGATAACAGGGGCTAGGCACAAGGACGAGATTCTTGAAGCGGTTCAGTTTATTCAGGATGAGCTTGCTGACCTACCCGATTACAGAGCTATGTAATCTTAGACACATTGATTTGGGCGTTGCGCTCAGAGGCCGGCATGCGCAGCGCACGGATGATAGCAATTGGACTAGCGGTTCTCCTATCTTCACAGTACTGTATACTGCTAATTGACGGTGGACAAGAGGCCCTAGAGGAAGAAGAAAAGCACTTCTCGACCTCACGGAATACAGGAATAGTTGACTTGCCCACATGGAGAATAAATGACAGGTGGACGTACAATGGGGAGTTGGACGTAAGAGACTTTATCGCAACTTCCGGAGTGAGTACGAACGTTGACTTCTTGGAAGGTTCCTTGGTCAAGAATATCGACGACATCTATGTCCTAGAGGGAGTGGACAATAGATCAACCCTGGTCTATGAGGCGGCTTCAGATGGTACCTACGAGGCCGAAGATATCGAGCTTGACGGAAACGAAGGGGACCTAGTTGTGGAAATTGACACTACAGAGATAGTTAGGGCGTCTGATCTTGCTATCGTCAGTCAAGAAGCTACTATTGACATAGACTTCCAATACCAAATCCTCTGGTGGACAATCAACATAGACGTAGCGGACCTGGTAATTTCGCAAACATTCTCGCCACCCACGGAAGGATATGATTTCCCTCTGAGCGTGGGTGACGAGTGGTCCACAGACTACTATCAGGAGACGGAATACACCGGCTCAAGCGACTATGTTGACATTCCTGCTGATGAGTCTTCCCACGAGTCAGCAAGCTGGGAAGTCGTGAGCAGGGGGGCGCCTGGTGTCAGCTATGCAACTTGTCAACAGTCGTACAACATCACGAATTACGACTCTAACGGCGATCCAACTGGATACAGGTGGTTTTGCCCCGCTGTTCGAGGGGACGTTTACTCCTCGTTTACCCAAAGCATTGGTTTCCTGGCCAATCACGAGTTGGTCATGTATCAAGCAGCACCCAGGAGCAAGCAAATCTCTGTTGAGCTTGAGTTCCCACTTTCCCCTCTGAATATGGAACAATCCGTTTTCGCCAACGTCACTCAGAATAACCAGGGTGTTTCTGGCCAGTCCGTTGAGTTCAGATATGGAATAGAAGAGGATGTTGGCACATACGCAACCGGCTCAGATGGTTCGGCGGAAATTACATTCAACTCGGGCAGTGAGTCTGATGACTCCATTGGAGGGCCTGACACAGGAAGCCATGGGGTGATAGTCTGGATACCCGGCCAGAAGATCATCGGCGCATCTACGATAACGATAGACCCTAACACATACCCTGTTGACCTAATTGCCAGATCGGAGGGAGTTACTGTAGAGAGGGTCAGGGGCAATCAAACTACTACCCTAGATCCCATAGTGGGATTCAACGCGATCCCCGGGGACATGCTGACATTCAGCATCCCTGTTCAGAATAGAGGGATACTGGGCTCTCCAGCCACTACTATGTCGGTAGAGGCACCCGATGGGACCTCTGAGAGCGTTTCTGTGCCGCCACTTTCGAGCCTTAGCCAGTCGAGAGTCGAGGTTGGCTGGTTGGTTCCTCAGACTCAGGCCATAGGCGAAGTATCGCTATCCTTCACTGTAGATCCAAACGAGGAGGTCTACAATGATGGCAATAGGAGCAATAATCATGGTTCATTCTCTCTGTTCATAGGCAGGGCCCCTACGGCTAGCCTCAGTGCCCCTTCGCAATCGTTGACTCTTGACCAGGTTAGCTTCAACGGACTTTCTTCTTACGACCCAGATGGCGGGGAATTATCATGCGAATTTATTGTGGAGACCCTGGAAGGGGGGCATGTCTCATCTGTGGAGGATGACTGCATCCATGAGTACACGTGGGACGACGACGGCGTCTTCTCAGTGAGGCTGGTGATCACAGATGATGAAAATGACCAAGGTTGGAGCGAGTCAGTAGTGACCATACTGAACCGAGAGCCGTATGTTACCGTCAACTCTGAGTATGAGTGGACTCCGGTACTTTCCCCGATTGAGTTCAATGTCGAAGATTCCGTTGGCGACATCGACACACAGAACCCGTCTGCGCCAGTTGACATACTATGGAAGCAGCCTTGCGAGGAGGGTCAAGTCGGGTTCTACTGTACCGTGACGCCGACATCGGAGGGCGAATACACCGCTGAGATCGAAGTGATGGACGACGACGGGGCCGTCGTTTCTTCGACCAAGACAATAGAAGTCAGGAACATCGCCCCTACTAATCCGAGATCCGAGATTTGGCTAGGCGATAATCGGATGATAGCCGACAGCAGGGGCGTCTTCATCGTGAATGAGGGAGACTCGCTCAGATTCGAGGGTTGGGCCGACGATTCTGAAAATGACATGGACACCCTAGTACACATTTGGTCACCTGACGCTGAGAAAAATCCGGACATTGTTATGGAGACTACAGGCAGGAAGAGTACCATGGAGTATACCTACCACACGTCGGGAATGCATCTCGCGACGCTTCAGGTCGTCGATGACGACGGAGAAAGCACAGAAGCACTAATTGTCCCAATAGAAGTGATGAACATTGAGCCTTACATTTCACCAATCTCTCCGCCACTCCCAGCCGCAGAAGACTCGTTGCTAGACATCCTAATCCAAGTTACTGATACTAGTGGTGACATGCACACACTTACCAGATGCTTCGACCTTGATCCACTTTCGAACAGTGATGGAGAGGGGACTTCAGCAGATGACTGTGACTTGGAGTCGGACCACCTGTCTAGATCTTGGCCCGATGCCACAACTGCGCCAGAGATGATAATTTTCCACGTCACTGATGACGATGGCGCAACGGCATCCGTAGAAATTCCGCTAGACATCAGGAACGTCAAGCCAGTTCCAAAGGCCGATTCCAGTGCATTTTTGGATGTTCAGGAGGGGGATGTGTTATTCTTTACCGCTAATGGGACAACTGACTCAGAGCATGATATGGCAAATATGCTGTACAACTGGGACATGGACACGACAGTAGACAGCGATGGTGATGGCGATCCTGAGAACGACATCGACATTCAAGGCCAGTGGATCGAATGGACATTCAACGGATATGGTTCGAGAACGATAAAAATGACTGCATTGGATGAGGGCGAAGGAGCTTCGGTTACGCTCACTGTAGTTATCCTTGAAGCTCCCTTCAGCATGAGTGAATTTGTATCCGACTATGGAATAATCCTGGCCTTCGTCCTGATCGTTGTAGTTGGCGCTGCTGTAGTTCTGCAAAAGAGAGGGAGTGCTGACAGAAGGGCTAGGCCTGACTCGGTGCAAGGAAAGAGGAGAATATCAATGGATGATGCGTTTGACGATCCTCAATATGATCCCTTCACCAAGGAGGAGGTGTCCCTCGAATCTCCTGCCGATGGAAATGATGGAGGGTCAAAGGAAGTCTATGAAAGCGTCGAATCCGGAGTTGATAGGTTCTCGGGAGAAGGAGTAGCAGAGGCCTTCGAGGAGCTTACGGGGGAGACAGTCGAGGAGAAAATTGACCAAGAGGGCCCGGAGGACGTTGCAGTGTCCGTAGAAGAGGCTCTAGACGACGAAGACATCGAAGCACTCTTTGAGGATTAGTCATCGGCGCCATCATGGCCAACCTATTCCGACTACTGGGATTGCCTGACCCATCGAAGGTTAGTGGAGCGAGTATTTCGAAGAAGGGAGTGACGGTTGACCCTGAGCCACAAGCGGAAGACGTTTTCCACTACCTGGATGAGCAGGGGTGGTCTGACAGAACAAGAAGGATGACTCCAGAGGCCCAAAGACAGGTGGTCTACCTAAAGCCCGACACGCTCCATAGGCTCCACACGGAGGGGATGTCCGATGTTCTTTCGGGAGGCAATATGATTCTTGTCGACCTAGGCTCCTTAGTACATATGCCCAGTCAAAGAGACGTCTGTAGGAGGAGGGTGCAAGAGATGGCGACTAGACTAGGACTTCCAGTGTTTGCCATTAATGACGATGACACGCTTCTAATGGTCGCAGGGGCCGGAATGAGGGTGGATACCAAAAGGCACGAATTGGGCATAGGTGGAATGGACCAGCTTACTGAGCCCTAGGTTTCTGGATCATAAGACACAGGTCCGTCTTCGAGCCATGAGTCCAAGTCCCCTGATGCAACTTCATCTACGGCATGAGCTGTGAAGTCCCTGTAGGCGACCCATTTGGATATCTCTTCCTCACTATCGCCCCTCTGACGCTTCCTGCGAATTGACTCGTCAGCATACTTGACGCAACGCCTGAGGAATCGCTCTACAATTTCTCGTCTCGAGTCCTGATTCATTCTCACACCATCTCTAATTCTTCGATCAACTTCTCTACGTGCCCCTTGGTTCCGACCTTGTATCCGACCCACTGGAGAATCCCATCAACTCCTATGGCAAATGTTGACCTCAGAGTCCCCATGTACGTCTTTCCATACATATTCTTCTCCCTCCATGTCCCATATGCCTGGTGGAGTTCCGCCTCTTCATCGACAATTAGATCAAATGTTAGTTCGTGTTTGGAGATGAATTTCTCATGAGACTTGGCAGAGTCTGTGGAGACTCCCAAAACAGCCCATTTGTTATTTTCCAACATTCCCATATTGTCTCTGAAATCACAAGCCTGAACAGTGCAACCAGGTGTATTGTCGCGTGGGTAGAAGTACAATATCAGCCCTCTTCCCGAGGATAGTATTTCAGAGAGAGTTATTGTCGAACCATCGGTCAAGACGGCCTCGAAGTCTGGGGCTTTGTCTCCGATGGAGAGAGTCACGGGTTCTGCCATGTACGCCGGAGAGGGGGCACAATGATGACCTTTACTTCTGGATAATGGAAGAGAGCGTGACGGCCGCGGGCCTAATCGGTGGTTCGCTGAATCCGAAACATGCCGAGTCTAGTCGCCTGGACATAATCCCCAAGTCTTTTCCTGAAACCTTTGCGCTTGCGCTCTTGAGCCACGAGATTCCCCTTACTGAGTACCATTCCTCATTCCCATTGTTGGCCATTCCATGGGTCTTCGTTCCGAACAAAATCCTTGCAAAGAAGTTCTCTACAGATGAAATAAACCAGAGTGGGCGAGGAATTGGGATTGGGATCGTGTATCCCCAGTGCATTGTGACGCTCAAGTCATCGGCCTGGACTGATATCGATTTACCGGAAATCTTGACGTCGATGGGGGTGATCCTGATCTCCTCAAATGTGTAGAGTGATGATACATATTCAGAATGTTTCTCGGAGGGAGAGAGGAGTGTCCTTTTACCGCTGGGATCAGCCCACATTACATTTGTGAATTTACCTAATGGGCTCTCTTCCCAGTTTCCGATAACGATCCTGTCCCCCCTCCCAAAGGACGAAGAAAAAATCATTCCCCTGAATGTGTCCTTCACCATCTCTTCTTCTCCTCTGCCATCCTCTTCTTTGTTGAAGCCCATGAGCAGATAGGGCACCCTTCCAAATCGTGCCTTCTTGCCGGGCAATGCTCTCTTCCGAAGTAAATTATCTGCAAGTGTCTGCGATTCCACGTCTCCTCCGGAAAGACTCTTTTCAGGTCCCTTTCTGTTTTTTCCACACTCCTCCCATCCGAGAGTCCCCATCTGGATGCTAGGCGATGAATGTGCGTATCAACTGGGAATGCGGGTATTCCAAACGCCTGAGACATTACAACGCTGGCGGTTTTGTGACCTACACCAGCCAGAGATTCAAGGAACTCCCAGTCTGGAGTGATTTCCCCTCCTGCGAGGACAATCTGTTGGGCCATTCTTCTCAAGTTTCGGGCCTTTGTGGGAGCGAGTCCGATCTGTCGGATGTGATGTTGTATTTCATTGACTTCTAGTTTCATCATTTCATGGGGCGTACTTGCAGCTGAGAAGAGCTGGGGAGTCACCTCGTTCACCTTCTTATCGGTGGTCTGAGCGGATAGCATTACCGCAACGAGGAGCGTGTAGGGGTCGTGATGGTCCAGTGGTATCGGAGTTTCCGGATACATCTCATCCAGTAGTTCACCGATGATTTTGGCCTTCTCGGACCTTTTCATCACTCGACCTCCGGATCGCCTCTCATCCCAAGGATGAATGCGGCGCCAATGAAAAGCATCGGAACGCCATAGCATGGCAAGAACATGAAATCGGAAGAGTCTGTGGAGTTAGTATTGCCTCCCAAGAGGATGTAAGCCAACAAACCTAGGAATAGGCCTGGAAGAAGCGCAATAGCGGCTAGTACGAGTCCGCGCATCAACCCCATGATGCTCGCTGATTGAACTACAAGATGAAGGTTCGTTAGCCTCCGTCAGTTGGGAAATGAGGAAAATCAACCCAATCCTCTCAAGTAAACACCCCTTGGACCGTGCATGGCCATAGAAATCGTCGATTTCCTTGAGGGTTTGTCAGTAAGCTTCTGCGGGGTGGCCATCCTCCTTTGGATGTCAATTGGAACATTCGCAAGAACGGAGAAAGGAGAAGTCCTGGCACAGCGCACAATTGCTTCTCTTTGCGTAATCTCGGCGGTGATGCTAATCATTCTAAATTCCATGGGGGGCGAACTCTGGGGTTCGAGTTCGATGGCCTTGCCCATGGCAATGGTAGCAGTCATAGTTGCGATTGCGGCGACCCTCAATCTGAAGGGAAAGGATGTGCAGGGCGAGGCTAATCCGCACAACATTAGGAAGATGCGTCGCGAAGAGAAGTGACTACTGGGAGTCCTCTCCGCCGATCTTGTCATCAATGAATGCCCTCATGTACGCAGGTAGTTCGCCGTTGACGAACAGAACATCATTTACTTCTTCTAATTTCATCAGCGAGTAGTAAATTTGCATAGCAGTCATGGGAGTTGCACTGCATCCGGTACAACCCCCCTCAAGAGAGATGGAAATTATTCCGTCAGATGTATCAATCACATTGACGACACCGTCATGGGCGTCCAAGACTGCTTGCACGGGGCCAACTGAGTCTAGAATCATCTGCTTGTCCACCATGAAGCCGCCCTCGTGCCCCTGTACAAGCGGGGGGCTTTCAAACAATCGCCCCTTCCGAGTGGCATGGGCGGCACATTGAGGGTCCTCATCATTGACCTCCTTGTGGAAAGATCCGAATTCGGACATGGGGGGAATCAGGAGGTCATTATCCCCATGGCAAAAGAGGATGATATCGAAGTCCTGCTGGTCACTCCACAGATGCAGTCTATCGAATCGGGGGAGAGATCAGCTAGAGAGGGAATTGTTCATCTTTCGGAGGGAGACGTGCCAAACTGGGACCACGACTACGAATTCTGGGGGAGTTGTGAAGTCGAAATGAATGGGAACTTGGCTAAATTCATGAGAATTGCACTTCCGAGCAATTTGGAAGATAGTGAAATGAGGGACTGGCTCGAGTTGATCGACGTAGATGCGGTGGTTTGCTCGGGATCCCGAAGAAATGTGACCATGTGGGAGGAGTGGATGAATAGTGCCGCTTCCCTGATGAGGGTTGCATCCACTTCTGGAATGCCGACACTCGGAATTTGTTTTGGGCATCAACTACTGTGCAAATCCCTTGGTTCCGAGGTTACCAGAGCAGAAAAGATGTCTAGCGGAGTTTGGGACTTGTCGCTAAATGAGTCCGGAATGGAAGATGAGTTGTTTGAACTCAGGTCGGAGAGAGAAGGTGGACCTGTGGTCCTTTACTCCCACCAGGACCATGTCATTACAGTCCCAGAGTGCTGTGAATTACTTGGATCAGCTGAACACAACTTAGTTACTGCGGTGAGAGTAATTGGGCCAGAGGGGGAAAAAATGCCTGCATGGGGCCTGCAATTTCATCCAGAGGCCGCGAAGCACAGGATAGAGAGGTCATTTGGATGGGGGCATATCACCGAGGAAGAAATGAGGAGCTTTCAGAGAGAACACGATGGTGCCGGAGTTCTCCAAGCCTTCGCCAATGTGGTTTTGAGCCATCGGAGATAGGTCGCCCCTCCGGGGCGGATTCTATGACTTGAATTATAAGTGGGACTTTTGTCCGCGGGCCGAAAC
>CETM01182610.1_pt1 | contig 19921 bp, 17 predicted proteins | sample 361451 | NCBI WGS metagenome assembly CETM01 (sample SAMEA2622690, study PRJEB7988) | marine metagenome | isolation source: saline water (ENVO:00002010), including
TTTTTTGGCAACAAAAAACGCACGGCAAACCCCACCGGGAGCAAGACCAAAAGAGATGACATTGCGAAAGCTAAAAACAGTCTTTAGTTAGTCATCAGGGTTGGTCGCTTGAATTTAAGTGCAAACTTAAATCTAGATAAATAAAATCTTAAATGACAGAACCCGGCTTATAGATTGCCTAGCTTAAACCCACCAAATGTTCATGTTTTGTATCAACAGGTATTCTTAAGGCTATATTCTTTTAGCTATTGACTATACTTTCATATACCCATAATATCCCATGAATTCCCAAATATAAGAGGGATGGGAGATTAAAGGGAGAAAGATGAAATATGTTTTTGTCAAATTACGAGAACAGATTGGACAAAAAAGGAAGGGTGTCCGTGCCATCCAGTTTTAGAGCATATTTAAATTCCATGGGATATAATGGATTTATTACATATCCCTCTTTCAACCATTCAGCCTTAGACGGATGTGCCCAAGACAGAATTGAGAAACTTTCAGAAAGCATAGATTCACTAGGACCATTCGAAGATAAAAGAGATTATTTTGCAACGTCGGTTCTTTCAGAGAGTATAAGCTTAAACTTTGATAGCGAGGGCAGAGTATCCATCCCTGAAAAATTGTTAAAACATGCAAAAATTAAATCAAATATTGTTTTTGTAGGATTGGGAAAAGTTTTTCAAATTTGGGATCCAAAAATATTTGAAAATTTTAAATCAGTTGCAAGAAAGAAATCTTATATTAATAGATCAGCTTTAAAATGGGAAAATAAATTTAAAAAGGAGGGAGTATGACAATTAATATTGGCGGAGGAGAATTAAAAGAATTAAAACCTAGAATTTTAGTTATGGGAATAGGTGGTGCAGGAGGGAATGCGATTAATGCTATGATAGACGATGGTATGCAGGGTGTGGAATTCGTAGCTGTAAATACAGATGCGCAAGATTTAAAAGCGAATAAAGCTGACGCTAAAATTCAAATTGGAATGAATTTAACAAAAGGACTTGGTGCAGGAGCAAAGCACGACATTGGTCAGGCTGCTGCTGATGAATCATTAAACGAAATAGTTACTTATTTACAAGGTGCCAACATGGTTTTTATAACTGCAGGTATGGGCGGAGGAACAGGAACTGGAGCTTCCCACGTAGTTGCAAGAGCTGCAAAAGAATTAAACATACTTACAGTAGGCGTTATAACTTTGCCATTTTCTTATGAAGGTCCAAAAAGAATGAGAAGAGCTGTTGAAGGTTGGGACAAATTAAAACAACATTTGGATGCATCAATTGTTGTTCCAAATCAAAATTTATTCAAAATAGCAAATGAAGCAACAACTTTTGAAAAATCTTTTTCTTTATCAAACGATGTATTAAAACATGGCGTCAGAAGTGTAACCGACCTAATGGTTAGACCAGGTTTAATTAATTTAGATTTTGCAGACGTTGAAACTGTAATGAGTTCTATGGGTAAAGCTATGATGGGAACTGGAGAAGCTGACGGTGAAAACAGGGCTTTAGCAGCAACCGAACTGGCTTTAAATAATCCTTTAATAGATGACTATTCTTTAAAAGGTGCAAAAGGCTTGCTAGTTAATATAACCGGTGGAGCTGACATAAAATTATTTGAAGTTGATCAAGCTGTAAATAAAATTAGAGCCGAAGTTGATCCTGAAGCAGAACTAATTTTTGGTGCAATACAGGATGAAAACTTAAATGGAAAAATGAGAGTTTCTATTGTTGCAACTGCACTTGATGGAGAGACGGTGCATAAGAAATCAGATGCAAGTAACGTTCATAGGATACATACCAGAAATACCGGATATTCGGAAAGTGTTATTAGTAAACCTTCAATGCCTACAACAATTCCAGATTTGGGCTCTATTCAAGGAGCAACAGCTTTAAAATTAGATGAAGAAGTTAAAGATGACAGCAATTTACAGAAAAATGAAGATTTGATATCTGGAATTTCATTAGATAATGCAGCTTATTTTGAAAATAATTTAGATCAAAGAGAAGAAAACTTAGAAAAAAAAGATGAAAATCCGGAAGAGGTTGTAATCGAGGATATTTCTATTTACGAAGAAAAATCTAAAGATATTACAGAAACTGATAACATCCAGGACGAAACTTCCCCCCAATTATTTTCTGATGAGGGTGCTTTAACTACCTCATCAGAAGATAAGAAAGATGAAGTCTTAAAAGAAGAAGAAGAGGAATTCGAGATACCAGCATTTTTGCGTAATCAAAAATTTTAATTTTGGATTAGATGAAAGATATTTCATCGTCAAAAAACTCCTCACATTACCCGGTAATGTTAAATGAAGTATTAAAAATTTGCTCTCCTCATAAGGGTGGTTTGTTTGTTGATTGTACTTTTGGTGGAGGCGGATATTCTAACGCTATACTATCTTTCCCAAAAACTAAAGTTATCGCGTTAGACAGGGATACTTATACTAAAGATCACGTTGAAAATACAAAAAATAATTATAAAAACCGCTTTAGCTTTTATAATTTAAAATTTAGCCAATTAAATAAAGTTTTTGATAAAAACAATAATAAAGCTGATTGTGTAATCTTTGATTTAGGACTTTCATCCTTTCAAATTTCTAATTTAAAAAGAGGTTTTTCTTTTAACTCCAAAAGCAAATTAGATATGTCTATGGGTTTAAATTCAATTACGGCATTAGAGGTTGTAAATAATTTAAGCCTAAAAACCCTGTGTGATATCTTAAGATTTTTTGGGGAAGAAAAAGAATTTTCTCGAATTGCAAAAAATATAATTAGTCAAAGAAAAGAAAAACCAATTACCTCAGTACCAGAATTAGTAAAAATAATTAAGAAAAGCAAGAGAAGTGATTTAGGAAAAAAAATTAATATTTCAACTAAATCTTTTCAAGCAATAAGAATATTTGTAAATAAAGAAATATCCGAATTGATCTATGGCTTAACAGAAGCTACAAAAATATTAAAATCTGGAGGCAAAATAGTTGTTATAAGTTTCCATTCTCTAGAAGACAAAATAGTTAAATTTTTTTTTAGAAATTTTTCAAGCAATAAACCCCAATTATCCAGATATTACCCAGATGTAAAAAATGAAAAAAATAATCTTTTTAAAAATTATTCCAATAAGATAATTAGGCCTAGTGACCAAGAGCTATTAAAAAACCATGCTTCCAGATCAGCAAAACTGCGTTATGTAGAAAGAAGTAATAATGATTATGTAAAACCCTTTGATCTTAAAAAAAAATTCATAAATTATTTAGAACTAGAAAGTAGACATGTTTAATAAATCAATAATTATTTCATTATGTATTTTTTTTATTTTAATGATTTTTACATCTTTTATAAAAAATCAAACTAGAAATATTGAAAAAGATATAAAAAAATTAAAAAAAGAAATTACTGTATTGGAAAAAGAATTAAATAATGCAAAAGTTGATTTTGTTTACTTATCAAGTCCAGAAAAACTTAAGAAAAATTACTCTAAATTGTCGCAAAACAAATACTATAGTTTTGATCATTCAAGATTTTTCTTATCGACAGATCAGTTTTTAAAATACAATTCTAAGCAAACCAAAAAAACAAAATGATAAAAGATAAAAAAAATAACTTATTAAATCAAAAAAGTTTTTATTTTAAAGATTATCACCATAACCCCCACAATCCTTTAAAAAAAAATAAAATTAATATTACAGAAGATCGAATTTATTTATTATTTTTTATTTTTTTCTCGTTAATTTTTATATTTGCTTCAAAAATTTTTATAACTTCCACACAGAATATAAATTTTGACAATATTCAAAATTTACAAACATCAGCCTCCAAACCTATTAGAAATGATATTACGGATAGAAATGGAGATATCCTTGCTAGAAACGTTAAAGTGTATCATGTCGCTATAAAGCCAAATTTTATAAAAGATAAAAAAAAATTTATTTTAAAACTTAAGTTATTTTATCCTGAAATTAAAACTGAAAATATTGCAGAAAAATTAAAGCAAAATAAATATTTTTATTTAAAAAAAAATATTACAGAGGAAGAAAGAATTAAATTATGGAATTTAGGAGAAAAAGGACTATTGTTTGAAAAAACACAAACCAGAATATATCCTCACAAAAATTTATTTAGTCATGTTATTGGACAGACTGATGCTGATAATGTCGGAATCTCTGGAATTGAAAAATCTTTTGACAAGGAATTACTATCAAAAAATGAGTCAATAAAATTAACACTGGATACTAATCTCCAGTTTTTAATTAGGGAAGAATTAATTAGATTTCAAAACATTTTTAAAAGCATTGGTAGTGCATCAATTTTAATGGATATTAATAGCGGTGAAATACTTTCTCTGGTTTCTTTGCCTGACTTTGACCTTAATAAAAGAAAAACAATAGATAATGTAAATTATATAAACAGAGCTACCAAAGGAGTTTATGAACTTGGGTCAGTTTTTAAAACATTTACATTAGCTGGTGCTCTAAACGAAGGCGTGGTTGACACCGATACAGAATTTAAAAATCTTCCAAAAAAAATTACGTGTGCAGGACGAGCCATAGGAGAATATGATGAAAAGATCCCATCCAATTTAACCGCTGAACAAATTTTGATTAGATCTGGCAATATTGGTTCAGTTAGGATTGCCCAAAAAATTGGAGCGGAAAAAATGAAAGATTTTCTCGGAAACATTGGTGTATTAAACAAAATAGAATTTGATATAGAGGAAGTTGGAGAACCATTGCCCTTTAGATGGGGAAAATGTAAATTAGCAACCGCATCTTTTGGCCACGGTATTACAACAACTCTTCTGCAACTAGCTAAAGGTTATTCAATAATATCAAATGGAGGTTTTGATATTAAACCCACACTAATAAAAACAGAAAAAAATAAGAATAAAAAAGATAGAATTTTAAACAAAGATGTATCAAAGAAAATAAATTCAATTTTAAGAAAAATTGTATCAACAAAAGAAGGTACAGCAAATTTTGCAAATATTAGCGGATTCGATGTAGGAGGAAAAACTGGTACAGCTCAAAAATCATTTAATGGAATTTATTCAAAAAATAAAATCAATACCTTTGTTGCTGTTTTCCCAGCTTCAGAACCAAAATATATTTTATCAGTATTGTTAGATGATCCAAAACCAAGCAAAGATTATATATACCACTATAAGGATGGAAGTGGATGGAAATACAAAGGAACTCCTTATAATACAGCTGGATGGACGTCAGTAGAAATTGCGGGCAAAATTATAGAAAAAATTGGACCTATTTTAGCCATAAATAGAATTGATTTTTACGACAACCATGTTGTTAAAAAATCTTTTTAGTAATCTAAAGCCTGATATTGCAGCCGTTAAAATTAGAGGCATTTCTTTTGATAGTAGAAATACAAAAAAAGGAGATCTATTTGTTTCTATAAAAGGGGATAAATTTGATGGCAACGATTATATTGATCAAGCTATTTCTAAAGGAGCAAGAGTCATAGTTCACTCTCAACCAATTAAAAAAAATAAAAAAATAACTTATTTAAGGTTTAGAGATACGAGACATATCCTTGCAAAAATAAGCACCAAATTTTACAAAAATAAACCAAAAAATATAGTAGCAGTTACCGGAACTAACGGAAAAACATCAGTATCAGATTTTTTTTATCAAATTTTTAAGTTACAAAAGAAAAAATCTGGTTTTATAGGAACACTTGGTTTTAGAAAAAATAAATCTTTAAAACAAAGAAATTTAACAACATTAGACTCACTAACTTTAAATAAAGATCTAAATAACATGAAAACAATCGGTATAAATAACGCTATATTCGAAGCTTCTAGTCACGGACTAAAACAAAAAAGATTAGATTTCTTAAAAATTAAAGTGGGTATTTTTACGAATCTTAGCCACGATCATTTAGATTATCATAAAACTATGAAAGATTATCTTCACTCTAAACTTTTGCTTTTTAAAAAAATTCTGGCAAAAAAAAGTGTTGTAATAACTGATACTGATATCAAAGAATATGAAACAATTAAAAAAATTCAAGAAAAAAGAAAATTAAAAATTTTAACAATTGGGTCTAAAAGCAATGTTTTTCAAATTTTAAATCACAAAGTGTTCAGAAATTTTCAATTACTAGAAATTAAATATAAAAAAAAAATATATAAACTAAGAATTAAATTATATGGGACTATACAAATTAAAAATTTGTTAATGGCAATTTTAGCATCAAATGTTTGTGGTTTAAAAATTAGTAAAATTTTTGAAAAAATTGAAAATATTTCAAGTGTAGAAGGCAGATTACAACTTATTAGAACCTTACCTAATCATTCAAAAATATTTTTAGATTATGCACATACTCCCGATGCATTAGAAAATGCTTTATTATCTTTAAGAGAACATTTTCAAAAAAAAATAACTGTTGTATTTGGATGCGGCGGTGAAAGAGATAAAAGCAAAAGAAAGTTAATGGGCAATGTTGCAAAAAAATATTGTGATAAAATTTATATAACAGATGACAACCCTAGAAGTGAAAGTGCAAAAAAAATAAGAAAAGATATTATGAAGAGTCTTAAAAATACTTCAGCTAAAGAGATTGGAAACAGAAAAAAAGCAATTATCTACGCTTTAAAAAATTCTGATCCACACGAAGTAATTTTAATTGCTGGTAAAGGTCATGAAACGTATCAATACTTAGCTGGAAGAAAAATTTTTTTTAGTGACAAAAATATTATAAAAAATCTCAAAAACAAAAAAACTTTTTTAAATAAAAATAACAATTTAAAATACAATGGAATGATATTAAAAAAAACTTTAAAAACTAAAAATAATTATTTCTTCGACGGAGTTTCAATAAATTCTAAAACAACTAAAAAAAATAATTTATTTGTTGCTATAAAAGGAAAAAGTAATGATGGACATAAGTTTTTAAATCAAGCAATTAGAAACGGAGCAAATTATTGTGTTATCTCGAAAGTATCAAAAAAAAAATTGAAATTTATTCGCGTTAAAAACACAATGACATTTTTAAATAACCTAGCTAAAAACAAAAGAAATTTATCCTCAGCTAGCATTATAGGTATTACCGGGAGTTCAGGCAAAACAACAGTCAAAACAATGCTAGGTAATTTGTTAAATGAATATTCAAGGACGTATTTTTCACCTAAATCGTATAATAATCATTATGGGGTACCTTTGAGTATTTCAAATTTAAATCCCAATGATGAATTTGGTGTTTTCGAAATTGGAATGAACAAATTTAATGAAATTCTTAAACTTTCTGCATTAGTTAAGCCACATATTGGAATAATAACTAATGTTTCAGAAGCACATTTAGAAAATTTTAGAAGTATTAATGAAATAGCTAAAGCCAAAAGTGAAATTATTTACAATATAATGAAAAATGGAACTGTTATTTTAAATAGAGATGATAAGTTCTTCCAATATTTTGCAAAAATAGCGAAAAGAAATAAAATTAAAGTAAAATCTTTTGGTTATTCAAACAATTCTGACATTAAATATATTAATACAAAAAAAAGAAATGGTATTTTATTTTTAAATTTACTTATAGATAGAAAAAAATATTTTTTGAGAGTAAATAATAAAAATAAAAGTCATATAATGAATATATTAGCCTGTGTTTCTGTCATAAACGAATTAAATTTGCCTTTATACAAAATTAAAAATTTCTTCAAAAACCAACCTCTTCTAAAAGGAAGGGGAAAAATAAACAAAGTAAATATATTAAATAAAAAATTTTTTCTAGTAGATGAAAGCTACAATGCTAATCCACTATCTGTAAAATCAGCAATTGAGAATTTTTCGGATATTCAAAAAAATGGTAAAAAGAAATACTTCCTTTTTGGGGATATGTTAGAACTTGGTAAAAATTCACACATTTACCATAAAAAAATCTCTAAATTTATAAATAATAGTGATATTGATAAAACCTTCGTGTATGGAAATAAAGTTTTAGAAACTTATAAATTTTTGAAAGAAAATAAAAAAGGCGAAGTAGTAAAAAATTTAAGATTATTTAAAAATAAGATAACTAAAGTTATAAAAAATGGAGATTTTTTAATGATCAAGGGCTCTAACGCCACAAAAGTACATGAACTTTCTAAAGAATTTATCAGGAGAGCCAGCTAAATGCTTTATAGTCTCCTAACTTCCTTTGTTGATACTTTCTCTTTTTTAAATGTATTTAAATATATTACTTTTCGAATAGGGCTTTCTGTCGTTACATCACTTATAATTATTTTTTTGATTGGTAACCCTCTAATTAGATATTTTTCAAAAAAACAAATTACTGGACCAATCAGACAAGACGGGCCTATTGATCATATAATTAAAAAGAGCGGAACGCCTACCATGGGCGGACTAATGATTTTAATTGGGATAATTACAAGTACAATTTTGTGGGCTGATTTAAATAACATTTATATTTGGATTGTTCTTTTTGTTTGCACAAGTTTAGGACTATTAGGTTTTGTAGATGATTACTTAAAAATTAAATTTAAAAATTCTTCTGGAATTAATGCAAAGTTAAAATTTCTTGGGCAATTTATAATTTCTTTAGTTGCAATTATAACACTTGTTTATTTTACTGATCACGAAACTATATCTAATTTATATTTTCCTTTTTTTAAAAATCTTGTGCTTCAAATGGGATTATTTTTTATTCCTTTTGGTGTTTTTGTTATTATCGGTTCATCTAATGCAGTAAATTTAACAGACGGGTTAGATGGTTTAGCAACCGTTCCTGTTATGTTAGTTGCTTTATCGTTTTCTTTAATATGTTATTTAGTTGGAAATACAATTTTTGCAAATTATCTTCAAATTCAATATATAGCAAATGTTGGTGAACTTTCGATTTTTTGTGGTTCAATTGTTGGATCATGTTTGGGTTTTCTTTGGTATAATGCACCACCAGCAAAAATTTTTATGGGCGATACAGGTTCACTATCTTTGGGTGGCTCCATAGCTTCTGTTGCCATAATAGTTAAACACGAAATTGTTCTTGCAATTGTTGGCGGATTATTTGTTTTAGAAACAGTTTCAGTAATTATTCAGGTTATCTCATTCAAATTGACAGGCAAAAGGGTTTTCATGATGGCACCAATACACCATCACTTTGAAAAGAAAGGTTGGGCTGAGTCAACCGTAGTAATTAGGTTTTGGATAATTGCGATCATTTTGGCTTTAGTGGGGCTAGCTACATTAAAATTAAGATAATCCATGAATCCATTATTTTTGAATTACTCACACATGAACTTTTGTATTTACGGACTTGGGTCAACTGGATTATCAGTGGTTAATTATTTTAAGAAAAATAGATTTTTAGATTACAAGGTTTGGGATGATCAGATAAAGAAAAAAAAAGAAAAAAATTTCTTTTTAAAATCTCTAGATTTATCTGATTATATCATTTTAAGTCCAGGTATAAGCCTGAAAAAAGCCAAGTTAAGAAAAAAACTTTTAAAAAATAAACATAAAATTATTACTGATCTTGATCTTTTTTATCTTTTTAATCCAGAGATTAAAACAATAGTTGTTACAGGAACAAATGGCAAATCAACTACTTGTAAAATTCTTGAGCACGTTTTAAAAAAAAATAAAATTAATGTAATGTTGGGTGGAAATATTGGTAAACCAGTTTTAGATCTGGACTTAAAGACAAAACCTATTGTGATAATTGAGGCATCATCTTTTCAACTTGCATATTCACAATTTATTAAACCAGATTATGCAGCGATACTAAATATAACAAATGATCATATTGATTGGCATAGTTCATTAAAAAATTATGTAGATTCAAAATTTAAAATTTTTTTGAATCAAAAGTCCAATAACTTTGCATTTCTTAATAACAAAGAATTAGTAAGAAAATTTAAAAAAAATAAATATAAAAGCAATTTAAAATTTATAAATTTAAAAAAATACAAAAAAATTAAAAATAAAATAAAAAATAATTATTTAAATTTAGAAGTAAATAATGAAAATATGAATTATGTTTTTTCTATTTGTAAAATTTTAAAAATAAAAGAAAAATCTTTCATAAAGTCACTTAAATCTTTCAAAGGTCTTGATCACAGACATGAAGTTTTTTATAAAAAAAATAATAAAACTTTTATAAACGACTCAAAGGCAACAAGCTTCCAATCTACAAAATTTGCATTACAAAATAATAAAAATATTTTTTGGATCGTTGGTGGATTACCTAAAATAAAAGATAAATTGGAATTAACTAAAGTTAAAAAAAATATAATTAAAGCATATGTAGTTGGAAAGCATATGAATACTTTTAAAAAATATCTTAAAAACCAAGTTAATTTTAAATTATGTGAAACTTTAAAAAAAGCTGTAGCCTCTATATTTGAGGATACAAAAAATATTAATGATAGACAGATCACTATTTTGTTGAGCCCTGCTAGTGCATCCTATGATCAATTTAATAATTTCGAAGAAAGAGGAAATATATTTAAAAAATTAGTAATAAATTCAAGCAAGAGAAAATCATTTTAAAATGAATTCTATATTTAAAACAGAAAACTATTGGAGAAATATTGATAAACATATTTTATTGAGTTTTTTATTATTATTCACTTTAGGTATATTTTTTTCTTTCTCTTCAACATCTTTCTTAGCAGATGAAAGGCTTAATAAAAGCTATTATTTTTTTTTTCAAAAACATCTTTTTTATGCAATTGTCTCTTTTTTTTTAATGATATTAATATCCATGATTAACACTGAATTGATTAATAAAAGTTTGATACCTGTTTTTTTGTTTTTTTTATTACTACTGATAATGGTTCCATTTTTCGGCGTAGAGGTAAAAGGAGCTAAAAGATGGCTTAATATTTATATATTTCGCTTCCAACCAATTGAATTTATAAAACCCTTTTTTATTTTAGTGATTGCACAAATTATTGCCTCAAATAAAATAAAAAATTTAAATTTTTCCCATATAATTTCATTTGTATTGCTAGCAATCGTAATTTCTTTACTTTTGATCCAACCGGATCTTGGACAGACAGTTTTATTAATTTCTACTTGGATATCTTTAATTTTTATATCAGGTTTTAGTATTCCATTTCTTTTTTTGATATTAACCTTTGTTATAGTTCTATTTTTTATATTGTTATATTTAGCCCCAGAAAAATTTAGTTACATTGTTGCAAGATTGATATCTTTTATGGATCCTGAAAAACCTGGAAATTTTCAATCTCAAAAGGCAATCGAGGCAATAAAGCAAGGGGGTTTAAAAGGACAAGGTATGGGAGAAGGTATATTAAAGGAAAGTGTTCCAGAAGCACACACAGATTATATTATTGCAGTAGTCAGTGAAGAATTTGGTTCCATAGTATCGATTTTAATTGTTACAATTTTTCTTTTTATTGCATTTAGAGTAATCAAAAAGGTTGTAAGTTTTTCAAATAATTTTTACAAACTATCACTTTGTGGCTTGGTTTCCCTGTTAGTTTTTCAGACTTTTATTCACGTTGGTGTAAATGCAAACTTGTTGCCAACAACTGGAATGACACTCCCCTTTTTAAGTTATGGTGGTTCTTCTTTGCTATCAAGCGGAATAGTTGCAGGCATTCTCCTTAACTATGCATCCATGAAAGAAAAGATCGAATGAAAAATTATAAAAAAAAAATAATTATAGCAACAGGAGGTACAGGTGGACATATTATTCCTTCTTTTAGCTTGGCTTCTTATTTGAAAACAAAATTCACAGTTGAAATAATTACTGATAATAGGGGCCGCAAATATATAAAAAATGATGAAACAATAAATGTAATTACTATTAATTCGGATACGATATTTAAAAATAATATATTTAAAGTTTTTTGGGGAATTATAAAACTTTTTTTATCCTTTATATATTCATTTTATTTACATATAAAAAAAAGACCGAATATAATTATTGGAATGGGAGGTTATTCCTCATTTCCAGTTTGCCTAGCTGGTTATTGTCTCGGAATCCCAATATTAGTTTACGAGAATAATCTTAAAATTGGTAGAGCAAATAAATTTCTTTTACCAATAGTTAAAAAAATTTTAGTTTCCACAAAAAATGTTGAAGGGATAAAATCTAAATATAAAAAGAAAGTTTATTTTGTTGGTTATTTAATAAGAAAGAGTATTTTAAATTTAAAAAAATATGAAAATAAAGATCTAGATCAAAATATCCGATCCATTTTAATAATGGGCGGAAGTCAATCAGCAAAAATTTTTGGAGAAGTTTTACCAAACATCATAATAAAATGTTTTAAAAATGGCATAGAATTTAAAATCTATCAACAATGTTTAGATGAACAAGTCAATGAAATCGAAAAAATATACAAAAAATTCAAATTAGAATTTGAACTTTTTTCTTTTTCAGATGACATGTCCAAATATTATAAAAAAGTCGATTTAGCAATTACAAGATCAGGAGCATCTTCATTGGCAGAATTGACTAATTTAAGAATCCCATTTATTGCGATACCCTTGCCCTCAGCAGCTGATAATCATCAGTTTCTAAACGCAAGATATTTTAATTCAATGGGGTATTGTTTTTTGTTGGAAGAAAGATTTGTCACTGACAAATTGTTTGAAATTCTTATGGATTTAAAGAAAGATAAAAAGAAATTGTTTTTGATGAAAGAAAGAATGACAGAACATTCAGATAAAGATACTTTCTCAAAAGTTGAAAACATAATTTTTGAAATACTTGATGAGTAAAATTGAAATTGGACTAAACGAAAAAATTCACTTCGTAGGAATTGGAGGTATTGGAATGAGTGGGCTAGCCCAAGTTATGAAGACTATGGGTTTTAGAGTTCAAGGAAGTGATTTAGTAAACAGTAAAAATGTTGAGAGATGCAAAAAAATTGGCATAAAAGTTTTTAAGACACATAATAAAAATAATATTAAAGACTCCACCATAATTGTTAAATCTTCTGCTGTTAAAAAAAATAATCCTGAAATTAAAGCCGCGAAATACAGGAAGTTGAATATTTTAAAAAGAGCAGAAATGCTTTCCCACGTTGTTTCTCTCAAAACAAATATTGTGATTACGGGTTCTCACGGAAAAACAACAACCACCTCATTAATATCAAAAATATTATCATCTGCAAAATTAGATCCAACAATAATTAATGGAGGTGTAATTAATTCATTTAATAGCAATGCAAAATTAGGAAAAGGCGAGTGGGCAGTTCTTGAGGCAGACGAGTCAGATGGAAGCTTTCTCAATTTTCCAGTAAATTATTCTGTAGTTACAAATCTTGATAAAGAACATCTTGATTTTTATAAGACTTTCAAAAAATTGCAAAATTCTTTTGCAAAATTTCTTAACAAAACCCCAGCTATTGGAAAAGCGTTTATTTGTATAGACGACAAGGAAATAAAAAAATTAACTTCGAAAATTAATAATAAAAATTTTTTAACGTATGGTTTTTCTAAAAAAGCAAATTTTCAAATTTTAAAACCTATTTATAAAAAAGATTATTCATTATATAATTTAAAAATTTCTGCCCCTGGCTTAAAAAATAAGATAATCAAGAAAATAAAAGTGAATCTGATTGGACATCACAATATTCTTAACTCTGTTGCAGCAGTAGCCTTAAGCTTACATATAGGTGTAAAAATTAATGTTATAAAAAAATCATTAAAGAATTTTACCGGAATTCAGCGAAGATTAACAAAAGTTTTTTCAATTAATGGAAGAGAATTCTTTGATGACTATGCTCATCATCCAACAGAGATTAAATCAGTTTTAAAGAGTTTAAAAATAACTTCATCTGGAAGAAAAATAGTATCTGTTTTCCAACCACATAGATATTCAAGATTAATGCAATTAAAAAAAGATTTTTCCTTTTCTTTTAAGTACTCCGATTTAGTTGTTTTATGTCCGGTATATTCAGCTGGAGAGAAAGTAAATAAAAAATATAATGAAATTAATTTTTCTAGATTAATTTCACAAAATTCAAATGTACAGGTAATTATAGTTAAAAATGAGAAAGAATTAAAAAAGTTTTTTATAAAAAATTTGATAAAAAATGAAATAGTAGTATGCATGGGGGCTGGATCTATCTCAAAATGGATAAGAGAAATGAATCTTTTAAGAAAAACATGATTTATAAAAACGAAAAACTCTCAAAATATAACTGGTTTAATTTAGGTGGACCGGCTAAAGTTTTTTTTAAACCTCAGTCTGAGTCAGATCTTATTAATTTTTTAAAAAAGAACGTTGAAAAAGAAAAAAATATATATTTTTTAGGAGCCGGGTCGAATACCCTTTTTAGAGACTCGGGATTTGATGGGATCATAATTAAGCTTGGAAAAGATTTTTCATATGCAAAATTACTTGATGATAATAAAATAGAAGTTGGTGCAGCGACTTTGGATAAAAAGGTTTCTGATTTTGCTTTACAAAATTCAATCTCCGGACTTGAATTTTTGTCGTGTATACCCGGAAGTGTTGGTGGAGCAATTGTGATGAATAGCGGTTGTTATGGTTACGATGTATCAAAAATCTTTTTTTCTTTAAAAGCAGTTGATTTAAATGGAGAAACTAAAATTTTTGATAAAGATAGTATTAAATTTTTTTATAGAGGAAGTGATTTTAATAAAAAACTTATAATTTTAAGCGTGATATTTCAGGGGAAACCTGCAAATAAAAATGAAATTGAAAAAAAACAAGCAAAATTAATAAATGAAAAGAAAGAAACCCAACCTAGTCAAATCAAAACATGTGGAAGTACTTTTAAAAATCCTGAAAATAAAAAGGCATGGGAACTTATTAAGTCAACAAACTGTTCTGATTTTGTTGTAGGGGGTGCAAGTATCTCTAAAAAACACAACAATTTTTTTTTAAACAACGGAAATGCAACTTCCTCTGACATTGAAAATTTAATTGAAAAAGTTAAGAAAGAAGTTTTTTTAAAAACAGGGACAAAACTAGAATTAGAAATAAAAATTGTTGGAGGTAAATAAAATTGTCAAAAAAAAAAATTCTTGTAGTTTTAGGAGGAACTTCTAGAGAAAGAGAGGTTAGTCTAGAGTCCGGAAAATCATGTATTCTTGCTTTAAAAAAAATAGGCTATAATGTTTACAAATTTGATCCAAAATTTTTACCATTAAACAAACTTAATAAAGATAAACCAAATGTTATATTTAATGCCCTTCATGGAAAAGATGGTGAAGATGGAAAAATACAAAGTTTTTTTGAATATTACCGAATACCCTACACTCACTCTGGGGTTCTGTCGTCAATGATAGCTATGAATAAATATTTTTCTAAAAGGCTATTCATTAAAAATAAAATTAGAACACCTAATTATTTTTTTTTAGATAATAAAAAATTTATAACTGAAAATCTTTTAAAGCATATAAAAAAAAATAAATTAATTTTTCCAATAGTAGTTAAACCAAATGACGAAGGTTCAAGTATTGGTGTAAAAATATGCAAGAATCTTAGTATATTAAAAAAAGAATATAAAAAATTAAAAAAGAATTACGATAATTTAATATTTGAAAGTTATATACCAGGACAAGAAATTCAAGTTGCTGTTATGGGAGGAAAATCGATAGGCGCTATTGAGCTTAGACCAAAGAGAAGTTTTTATGATTATAAAGCTAAATACAGAAGGTCAGCCAAAACACAACATATAATGCCAGCCTCTATACCTAAAAGAAAATATAAAGAGGTATTAAAAATTTCAGAAAAAGCCAATAAAATTTTAAAATGCAAAGGAATTGTCAGATGTGATTTTAGATTTTATAAAAATAAATTTTTTCTATTAGAGTTAAATACTCAACCAGGTATGACCAACTTATCTCTTGTTCCAGAGATAGCAAAATATTCAAATATTTCTTTTGTTAGACTAGTAAAATGGATGGTAAGTGACTCTGGTATAAACAGATGAAAGAAAAGAAAAGTTTTTTTTTATGGTTACTTTTATTTATTTTTTTAACTACATACAGTCTGGATTCAATTGAAATAAAGCAAAGTTCCTTCCTTCCAGTAAAAACAATAGACATTGAAGGCGTAACAAATTCTGATAAAAATGAAATACAAAAAATGCTAAATAAATTTTATGGCAAAAGCATAATTTTTATAAGTAGAAGTCAATTTAATCATATTTCGAAAAGTTTAAAATTTATTAATCAACTACAAATAAAAAAAATTTACCCTGATAAGATAAAGGTAAAAGTAATTGAATACAAACCACTTGGTGTTTTTTTTGATAAAAATAAAAAAATATTACTTTTAGAAGACGGATTTGTAATAGATAATTTTGAATTTGATCAGTTTATCAATCTACCAATAGTGAAAGGAAGTGGAGCTATAAAAAGATTTCACCTTTTTTACAAGTCTTTAGAAAATGCAAATTTCCATTTAGATTTAGTAAAACAATTTAATTATTTTGACATTAATAGATGGGATATTGTTTTAAAGGATGATAAACTACTTAAATTACCGAGTAAAAATTATCAAAATTCACTTGATAAGTTTTTATCTATTTATAAAAAAGAAGATTTTAGAGGTTTTAAAGTTTTTGATTTTAGAATTATTGGAGAACTTATACTAAAATAAAATGAGCAAAGAAAAATTGATAGCGGAAATTGCTGAGGATAGTATTCATTATGTAATTTATGAACAGGATGAAAAATTACAATATAAGATTTTAAAAAAAAAAATCTTTGCCAATATAGGTATAAAAAGAGGAAAAATTTTAGATTTTGATTTTACCTCAAAAAGAATACATCAAGATCTAAAAAGTCTAGAAAAAGAGTGTAATTTAATTTTCAAGAATATTTCAATTGTAATCAATGAGCCAGATATTTTTTCTACAAATCTTTCAGGTTTTAAAAAACTTAATGGATCAAAAGTTGAGAAAAGGGATTTAGATTTTATCTTAAACGAGGGGAAAAGTGCAATATTAGAGAATCAAGAAAAATTTTCAATTTTACATATTCTTAATTCTAATTTCTTTCTGGATAAAAAGAAAAAAAATAAAATGCCATTAAATCTACATGGAGATCATCTAGGTTTACATATGACATTTATTTCTTTACCAAAAAATAATTTAAAAAATATTAAAGCTCTTTTTAATAATAATGATCTTGAGATCGAGAGAATCATAAGCAAACCCTTAGCTCGTGGGATGGATTTATTAAAAAAAAATAGAGGAGCTAAAAATTTTGTTTTAATTAATTTCGATCAGGAAACTAGTAGCATATGTCTTTTTGAGGATTCATCTTTAGTTTTTTTAAAAACTTTTCCATTTGGCACTAACTCTATTTATAGAGATGTAATTCAGCTTTGTTCTCTTAAAGAAGATGAAACAAAACTTATTATAAAAAAATCTAATTTAAGCATTAAACAAAATAAAGATAATAAATATGTTGAGAAAGAACTGTTTACAGAGTCTGAGTTCAAAAAAATAAGCATAAATCATTTAAATGATATTGTGCACTCTAGAATAAATGAAATGTTAAATTATATTTTGAATAAAAATAAAAACTTAGACTATTTAATTAACAAAATTTTTAGGGTTCATTTATTTTTTGAGGATCAAAATGTTTTGGAGGATCTAGGTAATTTTTTTCAGGAGTCTTTAAAAATTGATAAAACTAAAACCCAAATTGAATTGTTGCCACTAGATCATTTTTCGGCTCTGTCTGGCGCTACAGAGCTAATTTTTAAAGGTTGGGATAAAGAAGCAATTCCATTAAGTCTTAGAAAAAAGTCAATAATTTCAAGTTTTTTTGGTCGTTTATTCAATTAAGCATCTTATTGTAGTTTTCTGTAATATTAGTTGTTTTCAAATAAATTTTTAGTTTTTGTATAACCTTTTCATGTGGGAAAAAAATCAAAAGACACTTAAGCATGAAGCAAGTTTTTCAGGAATAGGGCTGCATTCCGGTACAAAAGTCGATGTTACTTTAAGACCCACAAATTCAAATTCAGGTATAATTTTTAAAAGAATTGATCTAGAAAAAAATAACGAAATTATCGCTAATTTCAAAAATGTTTCATCAGCAAAACTATGTACAAAAATTGAAAATAGTTTTGGAGTTAGTGTATCGACTATCGAACATTTAATGGCAGCATTTTATATCTGCGGTGTTGATAATTTAATAGTAAATTTAAATGGTCCAGAAGTTCCAATAATGGATGGATCAGCAAAAGATTTTGTCAGGATTATAGAAAATTGTGGACTTAAAACTCAAGAAGGTAAAAGAAAATTTGTTAAGATTAAAAAGAAAGTTGAGTTAAAAGAAGATGATAAGTTAATAAACATAACTCCAACTAAAAATAACTTTGAAGTGAAATTTACTTTGCACTATAAAAAAAGTCCATTGATACAAAATCAAACAAACAGAACAAATTTTCAGGAGAAAAATTTAGAAGAGATTTATGTAGCAAGAACTTTTTGTTTACATGAAGATATAGAGGCAATTAAATCTATTGGTTTGGCAAAAGGCGGTTCATTAGAAAACGCTATTGTTGTACAAGGAAATAAAATTTTAAATGAAGGTGGACTAAGATCTAAAAAAGAATTTGTAAATCATAAGATACTAGATTTAGCAGGAGACTTCATGTTATCTGGGGCAAGAGTTTTTGGGTCAGTAGAATGTATACACGGTGGCCATGCATTAACAAATAAATTTTTAAAAAAGATTTTCTCAGATAAAAGTAATTATGATATCGTTGAAAATGAGTCTTCTTCTACAAACGTAAGAAAAATCGTTCCACTTAATAAGAGACTAGCTGTAAACGCTTAGATTTTAATTTTAACATCATTTTACGCGAAGTATTTTTTTTGTTATTAATATATGATGCGTATATTTTTAATTCTCATTGTATTTATATTAGCAACCTTTTCTTGCACGAAAAAAGAAAAGACTGTTCAATTACCACCCTCAACTGAAAAAGAAATAGTTAGAGTTTACCAGGAAGGATTAAAGGCATTAACAGAAGGTCAATATTATATTGCTTCAGAAAAGTTTGATGAAGCAGAAAGTTTAATGCCACAAACTCAATGGGCAGCTAAATCCGCCCTTATGTCAAGTTACTGTCTTTACTCAATGAATTTTTATGATGAGGCTATTTTAAATTTAAAAAGATTTATAAAAATTTACCCAGCTGATAAAAATATAGATTATGCTTATTATTTAATTTCAATAATTTATTATGAACAAATTTTAGATGAAAACAAAGATATTGAACCCTTGCTTCTATCCAAAGAATCAATAGAAGTTTTTTTAGATAAGTATCCAAATACTGATTACGCAATGGATCTTAGATTCAAATTAGATTTGATTATCAATCAGATGGCAGCAAAAGAAATTTCAATTGCAAGGTACTATATGAAAAATGAAAAATGGATACCAGCTATTAATAGACTTAAAACAGTCGTTGAAAAATATGATAAAACTATTTTTGTCGAGGAAGCTTTGTATAGATTAGTTGAAATATATTATAGAATTGGTTTAGAAGAAGAAGCCAAAGCTTCTGCTGCTTTACTAGGATATAATTATAACTCAAGTGAATGGTATGAAAAATCCTATAAAATTTTCAATAAAAAGTATGAAGTTTTAAAAGAAAACAAAGACTCAGAAAAAAAAAGTTTGGTTAACAGAATAAAAAAAATATTATCTATTAATGAGTGAAAAGGAAAAAATTATAAAGTTATATAAAAAAAAAACAGAGCAATTTTTAAAGTATAACAAGGCTTATTTTCAAAAAGACAAACCCATTGTATCAGATTTTGAATTTGATGAGTTAAAAAGAGAACTATTAGGATTGGCAAAAAAAAATCCCTATCTTAAAAAAATCCAAAATTTAGAAAATATAGTTGGCTCTAAACTTTCAACGAAATTTGATAAGGTAAAACATTCTAAAGCAATGCTATCTTTAGGTAATGCTTTTAATAA
>CETM01012494.1_pt1 | contig 19908 bp, 17 predicted proteins | sample 361451 | NCBI WGS metagenome assembly CETM01 (sample SAMEA2622690, study PRJEB7988) | marine metagenome | isolation source: saline water (ENVO:00002010), including
ATACCTTCGATGTGGTCTTTATCTTCGCTGATAACAGGGAAACGGGAGTGAGCAGATTCAAGCATTACAGGTAAAAACTCTTCTACCTTTTGCTCTACATCGATGGTGGTCATTTGAGCGCGAGGGATCATGATATCCCTTACTCGCATTTCATTTACCCCAATAACCCCTTCAATCATTTCGCGGGTTTGTGGGTCTATGATTTCGTTCTGTTCAGCATCAGTAATAACCGATACTAACTCTTCTTTACTTCTCGGCTCGCCAGAAATTGAATTTTTTAGTTTATCTAACCAACTCTTGCCTGATGAGCCGTTGGTAGAGTGGGGATTATCGTCGCTCATAATGTCCATTTTGTAGTTAATTCACTCGCAAAGGTAAATCGCCCAGCGAGCAAGGTCAACAGTTTGTTGAATCGAATTTTAACGTTGTTTACAAGGTCACTCGCATCAACGTCGCGTAGTCATGGCCGTGAATTCACGCAACTCGGGTTGTTTAATACGCATTTTGATCTTTAAAGACCAATATTGCGGTTTTTGCGATGATTTTCAAATCCAGCCAAATTGACCAGTTATGCATGTAGTCAAGATCGTACTCTACGCGCTTTTTCATCTTGTCTATGGTTTCAGTTTCACCGCGAAATCCATTCACTTGCGCCCAACCAGTGATTCCCGGTTTTACCTTATGACGAAGCATGTAGCCAGATATGATTTTTCTGTACTGCTCGTTATGTGCAATAGCGTGCGGTCTGGGACCTACGATCGACATTTTACCTTGTAACACATTAACGAACTGAGGAAGCTCATCGAGTGAGGTTTTTCTTAAAAAAGCGCCAACCTTAGTAATTCGCTGGTCATTTTTTCGTGCTTGTTTTACTTCCATACCGTCTTCAAGTGCTGTCATTGTGCGGAATTTGTAAACTGATATAGGTTTGCCGTCTAGACCATAGCGTTTCTGTTTAAAAATTACAGGGCCTTTAGAACTGAATTTGACCAAGATCGCGATAATAAGCATGGGGATAATTGTGAGAAATGTAAACATCAGTCCAAGCACAAAGTCTTCCAACCGTTTTATTACTTCGCTAGCACCACTGAAAGGAGTATCATAAACGCTCAAAGCTTGTAACGAACCAATACTATGCCACTTCGAATTTATTAAATTGTACACAAAAAAATTGGGGACCAAATACACGCTTGCGGTTGTGTCAGAGCATAGCTCCAAAATATTCTTTATTCTATCTTCAGCGCACATTGGAAGGGCTAGGTAAATGTAATCAACGTCATTAACTTTGGCCAAATCAATTGCGTCGGCAATCGAACCTTTTAAGTCTTCGTGTGTTGCTTCTGGTAGCCTTGAACATTCTCTATCATCGAATATCCCTTTGAAGCGTATACCGAGCTCTTCGTGAGATTTGATCTGGGATGCCAACTGCTCGCCGGTTTCGGTTGCGCCGATGACTATGGCCTGACGTGAGTTAAATCCTTTTTTCCTTATATGAAACAAAAAGATCCTCGTCACTAATCGCCATAGCGATAGTGCAAGTATACAGACAAGAAACCAGATTATTACTATGTCGCTCTTTTTTGAAATAGCTTCGGTTAGAAAGTAATCTAGAGTAATAGTGGTAGTGCAGGATATGGCCCAACATATACCAACTTGTTTGATGATTCGAACGGTGGATGCGCCTCGCCATGAGCGATAAAGAGTGAACGCTTCAGATGTTAATTGGAACATGGCGCAAAACGCTAATAGTAGTAGAGTCGCTCCGCTTGTTACCGGGTGATTGGTGACAAAAAGGCTGACATACCACGTTGCGCCGATGAAAAAGAGATCAGAGAGCCGATAGAGCGTAGAAAAACTGCTCTGATTTCGCACTAAAAAGCCGCCGTTACTGCTGGAGGATGCCACGTCAAATCTCTTATCAATCTTATCACTAGTAGAATAACACTTAACGACTAACAACTGTACAGTGGAAATTGCATGCAATTGCATGCAGCTGTGCACTCAAACGTCGAATTCGCAAACGATAGCATGTTTCACGTTCTCATCTAAATACTTTGATGGTCAATTGGTGATTTTTTCTTTAATATCTTACCGATGGGTTTGGTTCAGCAATGTCTGTAAACTGTAAATAAGTATAAGCCAGTTCCGTGACTGTAAAGGAAAATTGTGGTGTATATAAAAAGTTCGATAATAGCCACTGGGCTTTTGGTTAGCCTTTTTAGTTTTGCTCAAACTCCAGCAAGTATAGATGTGGGAGGTTTTGATCTCTATCCATCACTTAATGCTACGCTTGGACATGATGACAATTTACTACGCTCGGATGATAGCGAAGTAGAAAGCTGGATGTCAGTACTCTCTCCAGAATTGATCTTGGTAAATTCTTACGGATTGAATGAGTTTCAAATTGGCTATCGATTAGAGCGCGGCGATTATTATTCAAGTCAAGCCGATGATTACACCGACCATTTATTTAACGCCTCGGCGAATTTAGAATTTGACGTTCGCAATCGTTTAGAAGTTCTTGCCATATATATGGACGATCACGATGAGCGAGGCACTAACTTTACTATTGGAAGAGGCGATTCAATAGAAACGCCAGACCAATTTAAACAGTCGCGTGTTGAAGCAACATATAGTTATGGTGCGCCGTCTGCAACGGGACGTTTAGACTTGATGGCCGGTTACAGCTCGGTCGACTACGATATTAATACTGATTTGTACCGCACACGTGATAGAAAAACGAATACGTTAGCGGGTACGTTTTTCTACAATATAATGCCGGCTACCGACCTGACGCTAGATGTTATATACAACGATATAGACTATGACTTTGCAATTGACCCAACCGCACCTTTAGACAGTGAGGAAGTAAGAACGCTGGTGGGTGTAGAATGGGATACTACGGCGAAAACATCTGGCTATGTCAAAATTGGCCATCGCCAAAAAGAATTTGATGATGGTGATAGAGCAGATTTTAGCGGCCTAGATTGGTTGATAGGCGTAACGTGGAACCCGCGCACCTACTCAACGCTAGACTTTACTACGTTTACCACTACCAACGAGACGAATGGTGAAGGTGACTTTATTGACAGACAAACTTATCAATTAACATGGGATCACAAGTGGCAAGATAGAGTGTCCACCTCGTTTGAAGCTATTTACTCGGAAGACGAATACACAGGCGCTAACTCTACTCGTGTTGATGACAATACCACGATAAGCTTTTTTGTAAATTACACCGCACGTCGCTATTTAATGTTCAATGCAGGCTATACATTTGATCAACGTAACAGCAACCAAAATGTAATTGATTTCAACCGAAATGTAGTTAGCGTTGGGCTAACAGTAACACTGTAGTATTTTGAATATGTTGAGAGCGATATCTGCCTTTTTATTTTTCGTTATAGCGTCTTTTCCGCTGTTTGCTCAGTCGGTTGAGTTTAATCAATACACTTTGGGCTCGGGAGACACGGTTAAAATTACTGTCTATGGACAAGATGATCTGTCTCTTGAAACGCGTCTTAATGATGTAGGTGTTATCAATTACCCGTATTTAGGTGAGATAACGGTAATTGGGATGACGGTAGGGGGATTAGAAAGCTTAATTTATGAGGGATTAAAGGGAGACTATCTGATTAACCCTTCTGTCTCAGTAAGCATAATTGAGTATCGCCCCTTCTTTATTAACGGCGAAGTAAAGAACCCAGGAGGTTACGCTTTTCAGCCTGGACTCACCATCGACAAAGCTGCGGCACTTGCGGGTGGATATACAGAACGTGCGTCAAAAACCAAGATTTTTGTAGACAGAATAGTTAATGGTGAGCAACAAACGCTTAGCGCAGATAGGTACATGAAAGTACTTCCAGGCGACATCATCAACATAGAACAAAGCTTTTTCTAACAAGTACTGGATTTATATGCTTTCCGAGAAAAATGACTTTCGTGCAGCATCGCATGATGATGCCGATGAGGATATTATCGACCTGTCGCATTATTTTCGCGTCGTTAACCAAAGTAAATGGCGTATTTTAAGCCTTGCATTAGTTATTACGTTTCTAGTTGCGCTTATCGTTCTTTCACTCACGCCTATTTACAAAGCGACATCATCTTTGTTAATTGAATCAGAAGAAACGAACATTGTTTCAATAGAACAAGTGTATGGTTTAGATGCTTCAAAAAAAGAATACTTTGAGACGCAATATGAGATACTCAAATCCCGTTATATTGCTGAAAAGGTGGTCAACAAGCTTGCGTTAGATTCACACCCTATTTTTATTGAAAAGCTTGATGAAAGTAATTCGTCTGCATTTGATGGAATTAAGACCACCTTGAAATCAATACTCACGTTCTTACCACAGAAAGAGCGTGAGCCGCTAAGTGAGGAAGAACAAGCGCAGCTTCGTAAAGAACTTCTTATTACACTTTTTTCAGAGAATTTAACCATATCTCCAGTGCCCAATACGCAAGTGGTTAAAATTGCCTACACCAGCGAGTCACCAAAACTAGCGGCTGAAATTGCTAACACTGTCGCCGAAGTTTATATAGAAAGTTATTTGGAAGCGAAATTCGATATGACAAGCAAGGCTACGTCATGGCTGAACGATAGCCTGGCGGGGCTGAGAAATAAGTTAGAGGTTTCGGAAAAAAAGCTAGCTGAGTTTTATCAGCGAGAGCAATTGGTTGATTTAGATGGTGTTGTCGGGCTCGCATCTGAAGAGCTTCAGGGTTTAAGTGAGCAGTTGCTTCAAGCAGAAAATAGACTAAAACAAAGCGAGATAATTTTCGAGCAGGTCCAAAACTTTAACGGCGACCCGGCTGAACTTGCAGCCATGCCAGCTGTGCAAAATCACCCTTCCATTCAAAATGTAAAAGAAGCTGAGCTAAAAGCACAGAGTAATGTGTCTGAATTAAGTAAGGTTTATGGTCCGAAGCATCTTAAAATGATATCAGCACAAGCGGAATTGGCGTCGGTTATGCAAACATTAGAAAATCAGGTTGCGTCTTTAATTTCGGGTATAACTAACGAATATCGGCAAGCCCAGTCTCAGGTAAATAGATTACGAGTGGCGGTGGCTTCTGCGAAAGAAGAATATAGAAAGTTAAGCACATTAGAATCGAAACGCAGAGTGCTTCAACGTGAAGTTGATACTAACCAACAACTTTACGATTCATTTTTTACTCGTTTGCAAGAAACGAGCGAAGTAGAAGGGTTTGAAAGTGCAAACGCAAGAGTACTTGACCGCGCGACGCTACCCGTAGAGCCCTTCAAGCCTAAGAAAAGTTTGATATTGATTGCTACTTTGGTGATGAGTACTGGATTTGGTATATTCATCGCCTTAGTGTTAGATTTCCTTAATAGCGGAATTCGCTCGGTAGACGATGTTGAGCGTAGATTGGGTCAACGGATGATGGGTCTGATTCCGTGGCAACCCCACAAGAAGAACAATGATCTTCCATTAAGAGAGTTCTTTGACACGTCGAACCATGTTTTCAGTGAGGCCATTCGTACGCTTCGAACCAGTATTCAGCTGTTAGATTTGTCTGGCGATAAAAAGGTCATTATGGTGACATCAAGCGTACCTAAGGAAGGTAAAACCACTGTTTCAATTAACCTTGCGTTTGCAATGGGACAAATAGGAAAAACATTGCTAATCGATACCGATTTGCGCAAGCCTGCTATTGCAAAGCGCTTCGGTATGCCAGGTTTTCAACCGGGTATTGCAAACTTAGTCTCAGGAACCCACTCTTTAGATGAGTGTTTGTGTAATGATGTTGCATCGAATATTGACGTGATAACGGCAGGATCTGCTACACCAAACCCTCAAGAGCTATTAATGAACGATAACTTAAAAAAGGTTATCAAACAGTTGCGAGAGCAGTATGAGCATATCATCATTGATACCGCGCCTATTCAAGCAGTGAGCGACGCCATTATCGTTAGTGAAAGTGCGGATATGCTGTTTCATGTTGTTAAAGCCGATGCAACTAATGAGAAAATTGTGTCTAGCGGCCTTGAACGGTTTATGAGAGTGGGTAAGCGTATAGACGGCGTTATTCTTAACCAAGTAGATGTAAAAAAAGCAGGTAATGGTTATGCATATACGGGGTATTACGATAAATATGGTTATGGCAGTGAAACTAGTTAATACATTTCTTGTTTGAGTGTTGTCGTGATTGACTTGCATTGTCATTTGCTTCCCGGAATTGATGACGGGGCTAAAACAATAGAAGATTCGGTTGAGCTTGCGCGTGCAGCTAGTATGTCGGGTATTACACATATTGTTTGCACGCCGCATATTCACGAAGGCTACTTTGAAAACACCATAGAAACCATAAAGCAAGCACATGATGTGTTTGTTGAGGCACTGCAAAAAGAAAATATCCCGCTGGAAAGCCACTATTCAGCTGAAGTGCGAATTAGCCCAACAATATTGAAACTTGTTTCAAGCGAACGGTTACCATTCTTGGGTTACATCGATGAAAAACCCGTACTGTTACTAGAGCTTCCTCACAGCCATATCCCGCCAGGTACCGAGCAAGTCATCAATTGGCTGAAAGCTCAGGGAATCGTTTCAATGATAGCGCACCCAGAGCGCAACAGAGATATTTTGGCTAATTACAACAAAGCAGCGTGGCTTCGTGGAAAGGGCGTACTGTTCCAGCTTACGGCCGGTTCAATAACTGGGACATTTGGCAGCAAAGTACACGCATGCGTGCACCGTTTGTTAAACGATGGGTTTGCCGATGTAATTGCTACAGATGCACACAATATGCATAAACGCCCGCCCGAGCTGCACAAAGCATTTGAAATTGTACAGCAGCAGTTTGGCGAGGCCTTGGCGAATAAGCTATGTAAAGACATGCCAATGAAAATTGCAGGTTGCTGGTTTGAACAACTTACATAGAAGCCAAAACGGGCTATTGTTTTTGCTGTTTGTATTTTTGCTGTATTGCAGCTATCAATCTGCAAGCGCTTTTGTCGCAAACCTAAATTTTTACGCAGCAAAAAACGTTATTGAGCCGTTACAGTCTGGAGGAAGTACGGTAGAAAGTACGGTAGAAAGTACGGTAGAAACTGCAGAACTGTCAGCAGCGAAATCCGCCGCAGAAACAGCGATAGCCTTCCACAGTGGTTTAGCGCTGTATACCGACATGCTTAGCACAGTGAAACAGTGGCAGGCGCTAAAGTCAGATAACCGTGATGCTGCATTGAAATTGCTTGATGAAGCAGAGTTACTTAATCTTACGTCGTTAGAAGCAAGACCCTCCTGGCCTGTTACCTGGGCTAACTTAGTGTATATAAAATGGGAAAAGGGAGAGTTTGATGACGATTTTCTTCGTTACCTTAACAATGCATCACACTATGGGCCAAATACGCCGGAAGTGCATCAGGTTATTGCTGCCTTAGGTGTATATCTTTACCGCAACGATATACGCATGTTTTTAAGCAATAAAGACGTGTTAAAAGCGCATATTATCAAAGGTATTATTCACCCAAAAACGCGGCGTACTGTGCTTAATACTGTGAAGGCTGCTGGTGTACAGCAACTTGTTTGTTCATGGTCACAAGGTCGTTTTTCGGCGGCCAGAAAGCCGTTGTCCTGCGACAAAAGCTAAAGCGTGTTGGTTGTTTCTGCCCAATAAGTTCAGCTTAACGCGTTATGGCCTTTGTTTCGCCTCATCAATTCAGGTTATAAAACCACGTTTTGCGCGCCTCAATAAAAACGTATTTATTTAGAACAAAATTCGTAAAGTAAAAAGCAGCACGCTTTAATAAATTGATTACGAATACAGATTTACCTAAGCCGCTTGTTAGACACCACAAAGCCTATGGCTAAAATAACAATGAAATAGGTTGCATTAGCAGGGGCTTGAAGGGGAAAGTCTACTGATATATGAATAGCCATCCCCACAATACTCATTAACACACCAAACGCCGCTCCCTTAGCCATACTACTTTTTCTATGCTTTAGCACTTTCACACACTGCCATAGTGCAAGTAATGGCAACATAAAGACGAGGAAGGTTACAGGAATGCCAAGCTCTATAGCGAATTGTAAGTAATCATTATGAGCGTGATCATAAAATGCATACACCTCGTCACCGGTGTGTTGCGGAAACGCGGTATAATAAGTGCCTAGCCCCGACCCGGTTAACGCAAAATCTTGTAGAAGGGGAATTGAATCTATCACTACCTCATCACGGGTTTCGGTAGACAGGCTAGTTTGCTCAATCCTATCCTTTACCTTATCTAGGCCGAACCACGCACTTAATATAAACACGTCGATAATAAACATGCTGATAATAAGCAAGGTAAGCCCCTTAGTGCGCTTTTTAATTAGAAAGAGACTTAACAGGCCCACAACTGTCATCGACAAGAAAAAGGCCGTGTTGCCCATTCTGGAGCGAGACATAACTAAAGCGATAACCATAATAGCCAAGGCAATTCGCACAAAAGCTTTTCCATTTAAAAACATACTTAAAAAATTGCGCAGCTTTTGATGACCACCGCCAGTTGGTTTGCTAGTTAACAATGTGCTTACCAAATAACCCACACCTACGCTAAGGCAAAGCATTAAAAAATTGGCGAAATGATTTTTATAAACAAAAGTGCCCGTAGCATTTTGCTTTACAGGTAACTGGAATATCCAACTTGTTTCTGCACCGAACAAAATTTCTAGTGCGCCATACATGGCTTGAAAAAGGCCTGCGAAAATAATCAGCAGCATAAGTCGTTTTATCTTTTTCAATTCATCACAAAGTAATAACGTGGTTAAAAACACACAAAAATACGCGACAGATTTATAAAGCGATATAGAGGTTTGTGGCGCATCTATAGATATTGGTGCCGTACTAACACCTGCCGTAAGGTACATATTTGCAGATTCTGGACTAAGCAAAGACAGTAGCGTGCTAGGTAGGGGAATAGTTTGTACAACGACATAAAATAAAAAGCCGGTAAATAGGGCTATTGGCAGCTTGTAAACGGATAAACGTGGAAATAACGTTTGACGGTATTTATACGCTGAAAAAGCAAATAGCGCATAGCTGGCCAATTCAAATATATTCCACGCCCACGGCCGGTTGCTTCCAAGCGGTATCGGCAGCCAGGCTAACAGGGCTAAAAGGCAATAGAAAAGCGTATTGTTTTTATGTGTTTGTTTATCGCTGAACTTCATTTTTTAATAGGGCAGGTTATTACACTAGTAATGGTTAGTTTTACTCGCAATAACAAAAAAGGCCTCGTAAGAGACCTTAATCGTGTGGGTAATTCGCTACTAGAATTACATTTTAGTTGTTAGAGGCTACGACGCCACCGCCGCCACTACCGCCAGAACCTGAGCCAAGCCCAACAGGACCTGACGAACCTGGGCCCGCGGCCGTTTCTGTAGCGTTACCTTCTCTGTCTTCTTCATCAAAGTCAACTAACTGTGGAGAGAACGCGTCTACAAGGTTTTCACCCATCTCTGTGGTAACACCATCTTGTGTTGAAGTAATTAATGCAGAATCTATCGTATCAGTACCGTCTACTACCGTAGACAAAAACAGCAACTGCGCAATATCTGGTAGGGCTGCCAGCGCTTTCTTTTGAGCGTCGCTAAGCGTGGTATCTTCTTCAGAAAGCAACTGTTCGATAGCAAGCTCAATAGAGTCGGCACTTTGTGCGACTGCCACTAGTTTAGCTTCTACGCTGTTTTTGTCTGCTGATTCTTCCTGAGCATTCGCAAAAAGCGATACGCTTAGTAATAAAGCGACAACCAATTTGATGTAATTGCGCATATAAACTCCGTAAAACACAATATTGGCTTGCGCCCGATACACCCGATACAAAGGCCAACGCGCAAGACATGTCATACCGATGATAATAGCACTTTATAAAATGTTTATATAGTTTATTTTGTGTCCACTTTTAACTTCGCTATATCATTGATTTTATTTACTAACAAAGCCACGCGCATGGCCTGCCTACGGCATAACCTTGCTGGTGATCAACAAATAGTTCCTTAAGCGTGTTTGCTTCGCTCTCGTCCTCAACGAGCTCTGCAATTACCGCTATGTTTAAGCCATGAGCAATGTTTACGAGTGAACGTACAAAAAATTGATTATCTTCAGTTTTATGGATATTTCTTGTGAAGCTTCCATCAAGTTTAATGTAATGAGGGCGTAGTTTCTGTAAGTGGCTAAATGCAGCAATACTAGAACCAACACGCTCGATAGTTAATTTAGTATTGAGCTTTCTCAGCTTATCGGCAAGGTAGTGAACATTGTCTGCTGCATTCTGGACACTTATTTCCTGAATTTCGATTACCACGTGTTTAGCTTGCTGAGGGTGCTGTTCTAATACTGATATCACTTTGTCTATATACACTCGCTCTGCAAGCGTTAACGGAGATAAATTGACGGCAACGGTTTCATTTGGCGTTTGCGCAAGTAACGTAATAATTTTCTTAAGAATAATAGTATCGAGCGCTCCTGCATAATGAAGGTGCTCTGATTCCGCTATGAGTTCTGACATTGGAAGATAGTTGTCATCATCCGGCGCCTTAAACCTTGCAAAACACTCGTAGTACACAGTGGTGCTGTCAAAATTCTTTACAGGTTGGCGCACTATATCGACGGCATTATCTCTTATAATACGATCGAAATGTGCTCGCCATTCGCTTTGAGTAATGTTGGCCTTTAAATGGCTTGCCAATTGCCAACGTTTGGGCGTTTGCTTCGCGGTTGTTAAAGCTGCATCAGCGTTTTCTAAAAGCTGCTTTTTATTCGACAATTCATTGAATTTGGCTGCACCTACATGAGCAAACCCATTGGTGTACATAGGTAGCGTTTGCGCTGTAAATTCGTCAGACAATTCATTGAGAAATTTACAGCATCGTTCTTCATTAATATTTTCAAGTAATATAACGAAGTCGCCGCCACGAACTCTATACGTTTCGGCAGATACTTCACTTCCCTTTGTTTTAAGAATATGGGCGAGTGTGTTGATATATATATCAGCGGTTTGGGCTCCTTCAGACTCGTTAACGTGGCCAAGGCTAGAAAGTCGAATGATGACAAGGTAGCCCGTTGGCATCATTTCTTTGTTTGCAAACAATCTAGCAAGCTTATTATCTAAGGCAAGTTTATTACCAAGTTTAGTTAGCGTATCTTGATACGCGCTTTGGTAATAGCTTTGCGCTTGAGCGGTAAGTTCACTGTGCTGTTTGTTTAGAATGGCGGCCATTTTGTTTATCGCCCGCACCATTAAGTTAAGTTCTTTGGTATTGGGAATGTCTTTAATTTCGGAGAAGTCTCTGGCACTAATTCGCTCAGATGCAGTAACCACTGCCGTTACCGGGTTTAATATAGCGCGTAAAACCACGTAAAGCAGGGCGCTCCCTATAATGAAAAGCAGTAGCGTCAGCGTGAACGTACTTTCTGCGTTTTCCCAAAGCTGTTGGTACCCTTTACCTGGATGTGACGTTACTTCAAGCGTTCCAGCCATGTTCCAGCCAGAATTAATTTCTGTTTCGCTGGTAGGCGGATTAAGCGGAAACATGTCTCTAAACCAATTCGGCACGCCTTCGGGGGTTGGAGGGTTTTGTTTGGATAAAACAACGTTACCGTCTGTGCTAAGCAGGGTAATGCTTTGGTAATAACCGCTATCGAAGATAGCATTCACCATAGTTTCGACAATAGGCAATGAATTTTCGTCTGCCACATAGGGAGAAATAGAAAGGCCAAGTGATGTTGCGGTATCTTGTGAATGGGATGACAGTTGGCTTTCTATGTAGTCTCGGGTGCTATTAACATTTATGTAAATGGTGCTAACAAACACGAGTAGTAAAACGAATAAAAAACCTAAACTAAATTGTTTTGTGAGTGACATTGTTATACCTATTATTCTTAGAATTCGCGTTCTATTCTGCTTGTTAAATCGTCCCACATCTTGTGACGAGAATTGCCCAATTTTGTTCCACGACCTTCTGCTTTTGCCTTGTACAAGCCTTCACCATTAAAGCTGTATACCGGCCTCAAGTCAGGCCGTTTATTGGCAGGAAGGATCCGCGGATTTATATTATCAAGAATTAATGGAATTGCGTTTGGCTCAGGGTAGTATGCTAAAACCATATGGGCCTGATTTTGACGAAGCGCCGTAACAAACATCATGCGCATTTTACTGTCAGGAATTCCCAATGCCCTTAAGCTGAAGTATTTTGCAATAACGTAATCTTCGCAGTCGCCGCCGTTGGTGCCTAGCATTTCGACGGGTGTTGCCCAATAGTCTGATTGGCCCCAATGTTCTTTGTCTGTATAGTACGGGATTTCGTTAAAGAAGTTGTTGATTTCGTAGAGTTGGTCGTCGGTTGTTAGTTTCTTATTTTTATCAATTAACTCTGACCACGCTAACACTCGCTTTTTTGCATGTATCCCATACTTCTTTTCACTAATGACTAATGCTTCTATTGGAATATCATTAACGCTGATGCTAGCACCAGAAAATGATACTAATAATAGCGCTAACCAAGCTTGTTTAAGAAGTGTGAATATTTTCAAGTTATATAACGATATACGCGATTAGAGACAACAAGTTTAATACCGGAAGCGATATTAAATAAACAGTTTTTTGGTAATCAGCACGAATCCACTGGCTAAAATATGGTTATTGTGCTCAAACCCTACTAAAAGATTAGTTCTTTATTTGATAAATGAGAACTGTCTCTTAGCCAAGGTTATACTAGGAGGATATCGCCCAACAGGCATTTAGAAGCTAATACGTCGGACCCTTCTCGTTCTTAAAATCCTTCGCTTATTAATGTAGCGATCTGTTACCTTTGCACTTACTGACTAGAACACGGTAAACCTAAGTGCGATATCTACTTATCGTTAGAATAGTTGAAGCAGATTTTTATTTGTAAGTATTTGAATATTAGTAACTTTGATGTTTTTTCAGTATGGTAATACATGAAATTTAAAATTTTTATGAACCACTTATCTCGAAATGGTGGTGCTGAAATAATCGCAATTGATGGTGCAAAAATGCTCGCGAAAAAGGGGCATCGCGTTTCTATTTGCGTACCTAGAAATCAAGTTGAAGAAAGTCTACTCAATGATTTAAACAAATCTGGAGTTTCTGTCATTTACATCGAAATGAAGAACTTTACACATTTAGGTGAACACAAGAATATATGTCAAAAAATATATGACCAAATTTTCGATATTGTTAATTTCAATTTGAGGGGTTTTATTCGCAATAATGTTGAGAAGAGCGACTACGTTATTGTACACAAAATGCGATCATTATCTCCTCTTTTGTTTAAGCTCCTTCATGAAAACGGCAATGACTTTGTTTATTGTATGCATGATTATGAACTTTTTAATTTTAATGCAAAAAAGGTTGGAGGTGTAACTGGTTTAATCTATTTCTATCTTTTCAGACGTTACTTTTTAAAGTTTATAAATAAGATATGTTGTCCCAGCAATTTCATGAAAAGTGAAGTCGAAAGCTTCTTTAATGAAGAAAAAATATACGTTTTGAGTAATTTTATATCAGGCAATTTTTTTTGCCAAGACAATAAAAAATACGATGTGGCGTTCTTTGGTAGGTTAGAACAAATAAAAGGTATCGAATTTTTTTGTAAAACAGTATCAATGTCAGAAAGAAAAACACTTATTGTGGGAAGTGGAAGTCTAGAGAAGAAGTTAAAAAAACAATTTAAAAACTTTCAAAATATAGAATTCTTGGGGAACCTTTCACATAATAGTACAATTAATCTTATGGGACAATGTAAAGTAGTTGTTGTTCCGTCGTTGTGGGCAGAGCCCTTTGGGCTTGTTGCTGCTGAAGCTGCTATGTGTGGCTCCTATTTATTACTGAGCGATCAAGGGGCTCTGCCTGAGGTACTTAATAACGTTGGTGGTTATGGTGAACTTATCGACAAACAATCGATAATACAGTGTTCAGTCTTTCTTAATGTGCTCGAGCGTATTTTTATTTCAGGAGTGTTAGATAAAAAAACTGATATTAAAAACACTTACAACATCGATTTTTATTATAAAAATTTGATTGGAATAATAAATGAAAGTCAGAGTTGATTTTAGCGCTTATTTAATATCGTTGTATCCAGTTTCTTGGATACTTGGTATTAGCGCAGTTTATCTTCATGCTGTGATATTGATGGGCGCTTTTTTAAAGCTTTCAAGGAAGTCATTATTAAACGTTCCTCGGCCAGTTGTGTTTTTGATTTTTTATACCATCATTTATTTTTTATCTTTGGTTTTGAATTACGGTAATTACTCTTTGGATAGGGCAATTGCTTCATTATACAACCTTTCTTTTTGGTTGATTGGTATACTATTGATATTACTTGTTTTTCACAATTCTAATTTAGACATTGAACGGTTAAAAAAGCAATCTAAGTTCATATTAACAGCTATAGCGACTGTTGGTGTATTTGTTTTACTAAGCAAAAATGAACCCCTTATTATACGATCACTGTTGGGGCATATGTTAAATGTTGACAGTTTTCCTCAATTAGTCAGAGATAGTATTCATTTGAAAATAATGTCTAAGGATTGGTTCGACGGTGCGCAATCAGTAAGAAACTCTTTATTTTCTCCTTATTCAACAGCAACTGCGGCATTGTCGCTAATGCTTTTCGGTATTATTACGATTGGTGAAAGAGTGGCCAGCCTCAGGTTTTGGTTTTGGATGTTGCTATGTTTTGTTGCGATTCTTTCTACTTACTCCAGACTTGTTACCGTACTATTTGTATTTTATGTGCTCCTGTTGGTTATATTGAATACAAAGCAAAAAGTACTTTTGACAGTGTCGGCAGTGATGATGGTTTTGCTGTTGATTCCATTTCTCTACGACTTTTTTGTCATAGTAAATCAGATGAGGCAGGGGAGTAGTAATATTAGATTTTCAATGTACCAGCAGACCATCTTGCATACGTTCGAAAACAACATATTATTCGGCGTAGCCGTCAAAGATAGGGGGTTTTATTTTATTCCATTGGGTTCACATAGTACATATTTAGGGGCGCTACTGAAGACGGGTCTATTGGGTGTAACTTCGTTAATCTTGTTTTCAGCGTACTTTTGGAAAAGATTTTTTAGTGAAATGTTCAGAGAAAATTCAAGTCCAATATCTCGTTCACTCTCCCCTTTACTATTACTCATGACACTATTTTGGGCATTTGAAGATATAGATGCAGCTCAGTTCTTAAGTGTAATCTATTTTCTAATTGTTGGTATTTACTTAAAAGGAGATAAAGGTTGAGCTTGGAAGCTATATTGAAAGATCTAAGGTCAAAGCCATTTTCAATAAAAGAAAGTTTTTTGAAATCTAAAAGAAACCCATATTTTATAACGTTTATCAATCCTTATTCTATTCAAGTAATTGAGCAAAATGACATAGCTTTAGAGAATATAGACGAGCTTTATGCTGATGGTTTTTCTCTAGCATATCTTTGTTCGCTATTTCAGAAAAAGAAAATTAAACGCTACAGTTTTGACTATAGCTCTATAGCCAATGAGGTATTTAGGTTTTGTGAAAAAGAAGAATTAAAGGTTGCGTTGATTGGCTCAACAAAAGTACACATTGACGATTTTACTGCCAAAATAAGTAATCGGTATAAAAATTTAAACGTTATCTACTTTAGAGATGGATACTTTGCTAAAAGCGAATGGCGTGCAATTAACGAACAGTTAAGGAAATTAGATGTTGATGTAGTAGTTGTTGGCATGGGAAGCCCGTTGCAGGAGCAGTTTTCGTTATTTTTAAAAAGTAACAGCCGTAGTGGATTGATATTTACATGTGGTGGATTTTATCATCAAGAAGCAACGAGCGAAAACCAAAACTACTATCCGAGATTTATCGATAAATTTAACCTAAGGTTTGCATATCGTATGTATAGGGAGCCAAGGCTTTCGAAAAGGTACTTGCTGTTGTACCCTAAATTTTTATTTAGGTTTATTGCGTTATATATACTAAGGCGTATGCGGTAGTGTAAGTTGCATTAGCTAAGAACAAAGGTGTCGAAACTTTACTCCAGTAAAAATTTAACCATAAAAATGTTTGAAGTATTTAGTTTTTTTTAATTTTTCTCTGTAAGCGTTTTTATCAAAGCTCGATTTAAACTGATTATAGAGACTCGCGTACCATTTTTTATGACCCGCGTTTGATTCTTGCAATACAATCTTTCTGCCGATGAAGTCACCGATAACTGGCTCGCAACTCGTAAGCTTACTGGCTTCAATTAACAAAACGCTATATTTACCTTGTTTGATAACAACCCATCCACGATCTTTGGGAAAGGGGGTCTGGAAGACATCAATACCTGTCAACCTCTTGAGCTCAATGTCAAACCACTTATTTATATAATAGTGATCGAATGATTTTTCAAAAACCGTTTCTAAGTAATCAATTTCATTTGTCCTTGTATCTTGACTTACTGTTCCGACGTACTCATATATCCAGTAAGCTAAGTCCTGAAAAAACATAGAAATATTTCTATCAACAGGATCTCGAACAAGCGTAATAATTTTAATCTCTTTTCTTTGGTGGAGTGCGATACGTTTAATCCCATCACCTAACCAACCATATAGTTTTTTTAGCCCTTGTCTTTGTTGTTGCATATAGACATAACAAGGCGGGTTTCCATATAGACTATGCGTGTGAATGGAGTTATTAATAGAGCTCTCGAGGGTACTTGAACCCACTTTTCCCAATTGATAGATAAGAACGTTATTCTCACAGGTGTATGTTGCCCAGATATTAAGTAAATTGTTTAGCATAACATTCAAATTCTATACGTTTTCTATTGAGGTGAAACTAATACCTGAATTAAAGCCTTTGGAGCATAGGGATAGTCCAAAATCCAAGTTTTTTATAAACATAATACGCAGCGACAAGGTTGTCGATGCATATAGTTATTGATATGGCGAGGGCTGCGCCGATTGCGCCGAAATAATAGGTTCCGAAGGTTACTAGTATTATGGAAAGTAAACTACAAAAGCCAACGATATTTTTTTGAATATTTTCATAACCCGTCATGGATAATAAGAGTCCAACTGAGCCCGTAAACACATTTACAGTTTGACCAAACATTAAAACTAACAACAAATGAGTGATTAAAAAAAACTGTAAATCAAATAATGGGAGAACTTCTTCAACGAGTGTGATAATTAAAACTATTACGGGTAAAGTCGTTGCTACGAGAAGCTTCGTTGATTTCTGTGCCAATGCTCTCAAACTCTGCTGGCATCTTGTAGCATGCATTTCGGCAAAACGTGGCGCTAGAACGCCGTTCAACGCAGCCAAGAAGAAAACAATTATTTGACTGATTCTTTGAGCGAAGTTCAACTCACCCGCCTCGTTAGTAGAAAGAAAAACACCACAAACCAAAACTCCGCTCCATGTAGCTATATAGGTAGCAAGTTGAGCTAGTAAAAAGTGTGTAGATAAAGTCTTAATGTAAAGCTTACTGTGTACCAGGCCTTGGTGGTTTGCTTGAAGTAGGTGTTTAAACCAATTTATTGATGAAAGAAGAGCAATAATGAAGCTAGCAATACAGAACGTAATAGCGCAGTAAGCTAAATCGATATTAGTTGCCTCATAAATTTTACTGTAAAAACAGATGAGCAACATTAGACACGCCGTAGCTCCTTGCTCTATAAGTGATGATATATGAGCTAGATCTCGGGCGCGATACCAACCAATGATGAAGAGCAAGAAGGCTTGCGCTGGAATAGACAGCAGAAAACTAGATAACACAATAACATTTGTCACAATCTCGTTAGAATATAAATAAAGCGAAATACATAAATATACTAACAACGCGACGATCGTGTACTTAGCCATTATATTTACAACTATTTTCGTCAGTTCTGTAATACTTTGGTGCGTTTTTTGTGACGCTACTAACTTTGTGTAAACATTATTCATTCCCGCCTGCGCAAGAGTCGCGAGCCCTAGACAGATCACTTGTAATAAGACAAAAGTTCCGTAATCTGAAGACGACAGCCATTTCGCTAACATAATCTGAAGTAACAAAATTGCTGATACACTAAGCCCTCTAGTCATAAGGTTTAGTGTGATTTTTTTCATCAATGTAAAAGAGGTCATTTGAGGTTCTAAGTTGCAGCTTAGGTGCTTACAATCTACGTTATCAATTACTTATAAATTATCTTACTCTTACGCTATTACGAATGCCAACAGTGTTTAGCCACTTATTATTAATGAAAGAAAGAGGTATGTAATATGGGTAGGACGTGAATGGGTTAATAATAAAAAGCTCCCCAAGCGACAAAAGCATTGGGGAGCCATATCTACAAATTAAAGTATCACTAGTTTCTAGCGTTGCGGCGAACTAATGTTAAAATCAACAAGGCAAGACTGAACGAAAATAAATGCGAAGGAGCGCTAACTAACTGTACGCTATCGCTATCTACGATATATTTGATATCAAACGTTGTGTCTAAACTCTCTCGGGAAATAATATTTCCCTGCCCATCAAAATTTAAAAAGTTTATGGCGTCGATGCCCCTAAGCTTGCTCAACTTAAGTGTTATATCAGTCCCAAGCGTACCGCCAATATTGTAAACAAAGCCATCTGAATAACCTTTAGCCCATCCGGACTTAAAAACTGATAGAGTACCGAGCGTGTTTTGCCAGAAATAATCGCCGTTGGCTCCCTGATCGTCGATAAAATCAAAACCTCCTAGGTTGAATGATTTATCTTCCATCAAAAGATCTACACCACCCATATCTTGGGATTCGACCGGGCTATCGAATAGTCCGACAAGGTGATGGACACCGGCAAATTCTGTAATGAAAAACAAAAGCGAATTCGACTCTTCAAATCCTGTGTTTGCAGATCCGTTTGTATAATCATAGAAAGAAACGACATCTTGTTCTAGTGATAGTGTACTAACTTGACTTCCGCTAGCGATAAATCCAGCTTGAGCAAATGATCCACTTACCGAGAAAACTACGAAAGCAATATACTTCAACAACCGCATGATAAACCTCTTTAATTCTCTACTTACTTATGCTTGCACAAATCATGCCCTTTTTAAAAGCCCTTTAAAAACAATATTATAATAATTTATTTTGTTGAATTTTTTATCATGTGTAAAAAATATCGACGGTTATTTATGCAAACTTTGTGATTAAAGGTAGAGCAAGAAAACGTTATGTCGAGATATCTCAATAGCTAGACGACAAGGTGCAAGCGGTCTAAAAACTCGCCAAATTCCTTTCCCACTCTCTTAACCATGACTTTTATCTATCGTGAGAACCATACTTACCCTGATGCGCCTTCGTGACTCCAATAACATTACGAACATGGTCATAGTAATTTACTACTTGAAGTAATTTATAAGAAAGTTGTTTCAAACCAACTCCATAGCCCCAAGCTCCATCCGTCAATCAAGTTAATCCCCAGCGCAGACTTAATTAAATAAAGAACGACTAAACCAACTAAAATAGCAATTGCAGTAAACCCTGCTATTAAGCTCGCTGTAAGCAAACGAGCAAGTTTCAATTGCTGGTCAGAAAGAGAACGTCTGTTTCGACCTGCTAAAATTACATAATAGTAGCGCCATTTAGCCAGCTTTACGGTGCCTCTTAAATCTATTCTGTGTCGCCCCCACTCTCGAGCACCTATAGCATTTCTAAGATGGGCTAGTTGCTCGTCATCGAATGAATCTGCAACTCTTCTGGGCATCTTTTCTAACAGGCGGGTTATAACTGGATCTTGGCGAATATCGTCGATTTTAGTCGTCATGCTTTACAACTATCGATATAATATTGAATGTAGCATACGGTCATTGATAGGGATCGTCTATACCTAATGTGGCAAGAATATCTATTTCCTTGCTTTCCATTTCCTCAGCTTCCGCATCATCAATATGGTC
>CETM01034358.1_pt1 | contig 19900 bp, 19 predicted proteins | sample 361451 | NCBI WGS metagenome assembly CETM01 (sample SAMEA2622690, study PRJEB7988) | marine metagenome | isolation source: saline water (ENVO:00002010), including
GACACTTTAAGAAAACAGGCAACTTTTTTAAGAAAAAATAAAGATGTAACTGTTACAGTTGAAGGTCATGCCGATGAAAGAGGGACTAGAGAATATAACTTAGCATTAGGTGAAAGAAGAGCAAATGCTGCAAAAGATTATTTAATGACATATGGCGTTTCTGGAAAAAGGATTACTGTAATAAGTTACGGTAAAGAAAAACCTATCAATCCAGCTTCTACACCACTTGCATGGTCTCAAAACAGAAGATCTGTTACAGTAAAAACGAACTAATAAGTTTAAAGATTGAAAGACCCTGTTATTCTTGAAGAATATCAGGGTCTTTTTTTTGCCATCTTATATAAATAAATACTATTAAATGATTCTGGCAAAAGTTAATTATTGGACAAAAATTTTTTTTACAGCTTTACTTTTTGTATCTGTATTATTTATTAACAATATTAAAGCTGCTGAAAAAAAAGAACTTCAAGAACTAATCACAAAGATAGAATTAATTAATAAAGATTTAAAAACTCTAGAAAATGCATTTTACAAAAGCTCGGAAATTAAACCTTCTTCAATTTCTTCAGATAGTTTAAATGAAGATGTTCTTACTAGACATTTACTTAAATTAAATGAAATAGAGGAACAATTCAGAGAGATAACTAATAGGTATGAAGAAATTAATTTTAAGATAGATAAATTATCAAACAGAATAACTAAAATGCAGTCTGATAATCAAATGCGATTTAGTGATTTAGAAAAATCAGGTGTAGCTATGGTTGATCCATCAAAAGATAAAAAGAAAAAGAGACTTCCAGGAACTGATTTGCCACAAGATTTAGGCAGAATATCTGAAACTGATTTAAAAAATACTAATGAAGTTCAGAAAACTCAGTCAATAGAGTCAGCGGGACTTGTTATAACTGAAAGAGCACCAAGCAAATCTTTGTTACCTAATAAGCCGCCACAAGAGCAATATAATTTTGCAGTGAGCTTCATAAAGGTCGGTGACTACGAAACAGCAGAATTCGCCTTAAAAGAATTTATAGATAAAAATAAAGATAACGAATTAGCTGGAAGTGCTCAATATTGGTATGGTGAAACATTCAGAATAAGACAACTCTACCAAGACGCTGCAGCCGCATATTTAGATGGATATCAAAATTACCCAAAAAGTAAAAAAGCACCTATAAATTTGTTAAAACTGGGCACTACTTTAGTTCGGCTTGGGGAAAAAGATCAAGGTTGTCTAATGATACAGGGCGTTAAAAAACAATATCCAAAAGCGAACAAGTCTGTGTTACAAAAAGCCGAATATGAAAACAAAAAATTTAAATGTATTAAAAAATCGTGATATTTTTATTAAAGATAAAAAAATTGCCGAAATATATTCTAAGTTAAGAACAATCCTTTTAAAAAACAAAAAAAATAATTCTTTTGGAATAGCTGTATCAGGCGGACCCGACAGTATGGCCCTTGCTTATTTATCAAATAATTTATTGAAAGAAATGAAATACAAAGCATTTTTTTTATTGGTTGACCATGGCATAAGAAAGAACTCTGCAAAAGAAGCCTTAAAAGTTAAAAAAACTTTAAAAAAAAATAATATAAGTTTGAAAATCTTAAAAAACAAAAATAAAATCAGCAAAAATTTTCAAAAAAAAGCTAGGGATATTAGATATGAGCTATTGTCTCGATTTTGTAAGAAATATAAAATCAAAAATTTGGTAACTGCTCATCACAAAGATGATCAGGTGGAAACATTCTTGATAAGATTGTCCAGAGGAAGTGGCGTAGAAGGATTGTCTTCTATGAGTGAAGCGACAAAATTGAAATATGGGATAGTGCTTATTAGACCTTTCTTAGAATACAAAAAAGAGCAATTAAAATATATTTCAAAAAGAATTTTTAATCGTACTATAAAAGACCCAAGCAATAAGAACAAAAAATTTCTAAGAACAAATATTAGGGATTTAGTCAAAATACTGGAGTCCAAAGGACTTAATTTTGATCAAATTGTAAGATCTATAAAAAATATTTCATCAACCAAAGATGCTATTAATTTTTATGTTAATCAATCTTTAAAGAAATTTGTGAAATTTAGAAAAAAAGATGCAATTTTAGACTTTAAAATGTTTAAAAAAGAGCCCGAGGAAGTAAAATTTAAAATAATTAATAAAATTGTAAAAAATAGAACCGACTCTTATTATCCCCCAAGATCTAAGAAGGTTCTGAATTTAATTATAGGTTTCGAAAGAAGAGACTTAAAAAAATGCACTTTGGGGGGCTGCATTTTTGAAAGAAAGAATAATTTGCTTCATGTAAGCAAAGAATACTAAGAATTTACCAAATTTTGGGGATTTTTGTTAAAATATGGTAAATATGTAACATTTAGATACTAATTATTATTTGATAAGACTTGTTTAAGTTAAAAAAATACCTATTTATTTATTATGAATTTTAGAAATTTTCTTATGTGGGGTCTAATAGTCCTTTTATCTATAGGACTGTTCAATGTATTTCAAAATCCAAAACAAAATGCTGCACAAAGTGACAAAATTGCATTTTCTAAGTTTTTAAAAGAGGTAGATAACGGAAGAGTTGTTGAGGTCAAAATACAAGGAAATAATATTTCAGGTGTTTTATCAGACGGATCAAAGTTTAATACTTATTCACCAAACTACCCTGGTTTAGTTGAAAGATTATCAGAGAGAAATGTAAGCATCATAGCTTCACCTGTTGATGAAAAAATGCCGTCATTACTTGGCGTATTATTATCTTGGTTTCCTATGTTACTTCTTATTGGTGTTTGGATTTTCTTTATGCGACAGATGCAAGGAGGAAAAGGAGGAGCAATGGGTTTTGGTAGATCTAAAGCAAAACTTCTTACAGAAGCACAAGGAAAAGTTACTTTTAACGATGTCGCTGGAATTGAAGAAGCAAAAGAAGAAGTTGAAGAAATAGTAGAATTTTTAAGAGATCCTAAGAAATTTAGAAGACTAGGAGGAAAAATACCAAAAGGAGCTTTATTAATTGGACCTCCAGGAACAGGAAAAACTCTTTTAGCTAAGGCTATAGCCGGAGAAGCAAATGTTCCTTTCTTTACTATATCTGGATCAGATTTTGTAGAAATGTTTGTTGGAGTTGGAGCATCCAGGGTAAGAGACATGTTCGAGCAAGGAAAAAAACATGCACCATGCATAATTTTTATAGATGAAATAGATGCTGTTGGAAGAAGTAGAGGTGCAGGACTTGGTGGTGGAAATGATGAAAGAGAACAAACTTTAAACCAATTATTAGTTGAGATGGATGGTTTCGACACAAACGAGGGTATTATTTTAATTGCCGCAACCAACAGACCAGATGTTTTGGATCCTGCGCTTTTGAGACCAGGTAGATTTGATAGACAAGTAGTAGTACCTAATCCAGATATACTTGGAAGAGAAGCTATACTTAAAGTTCATATTAAGAAAATTAATGTAGGACCCGATGTTAAACTAAGAACTATTGCTAGAGGAACACCTGGTTTTTCAGGGGCCGATTTGGCAAATTTAGTTAACGAGTCAGCTTTGTTAGCAGCCAGAAAAAACAAAAGAGTAGTTACAATGACAGATGTAGAAGAAGCTAAAGACAAAGTTATGATGGGTGCTGAGAGAAGATCAATGGTAATGACAGAGGAAGAGAAAAAATTAACCGCTTATCACGAAGGAGGACACGCTATTGTTGCTCTTAATGAGAAAGCATCTGATCCAATTCACAAAGCTACAATTATACCAAGAGGCAGAGCTTTAGGCATGGTAATGAGATTACCTGAAAGAGATCAGTTATCAATCACTAGGGAAAAAATGTATTCGGATATTGCTGTTGCAATGGGAGGCAGAATTGCAGAAGAACTAATTTTTGGATACGAAAAGATAACTTCAGGAGCATCTTCTGACATCGATATGGCCACAAAGATGGCAAAAAATATGGTCACAAGATACGGTATGAGCAAAGATTTAGGGACTGTAGCATACGGCGAAAACGAAGATGAAGTATTTCTTGGAAGACAAATTACTAGACAACAACATATGTCCGAAGAAACTGCTAAAAAAGTAGATTCAGAAGTTAAGAAAATTATAGATACTAGTTACGATAGAGCAAAAAAAGTTTTAACTGAAAAAATTGATGATCTTCACAAAATCGCAAAGGCATTGCTTGTATATGAAACTTTAACAGGTGACGAGATCAGAGACTTAATTTTGAAAAATACACAACCATCAAAACTATCTAAGAAAGAAGAAGAATCTGAAGATAAAGCATCATCTGCCATAGATTCTATTGGTCTAAAACCAAAACCAGCACTATAATAATTAAATCATGAGAAAATATTACACGAGGGCGTGTAATTTTTATCATGGAAGTGAAGCAATAAAATTAATCCAAACAAAAAAAGCACTTCCATTAAACGGTAAAAATAATATTGCCTTCGATAGTATCGAAATTTTTTCGAGAGAAAAAGGGGGAGTAAAAGTTAATTTAATTCATATTAGCAAAGTAATTAAACTTAATAAAAAAATTAGAAAAATTGTTAAAGAAGACTTAAGCAAAATTGTATCAAAGAGAAAAAATTTTATTAAAAATATTAATTTTAAAAATCCATCCATTATGGGTATTCTTAATCTTACCCCGGATAGTTTTTCTGATGGAGGAAAATTTAATAGTACCAAGAAAGCATTCAAACAAATTTCTTATATGATTAAATCTGGAGCAAATATTATAGATGTAGGTGGAGAGTCCACTCGACCCGGTTCGAAAACTATTGATCCAAAAATTGAATGGAAAAGGATTAAGAATGTTTTAAATAATTTCAAAAAAAAATACAAAAAAATTTGTTTATCAGTTGATACTCGAAAATCCGATGTAATGATCAAAAGTATCACTTGCGGTGTAGATCTAATCAATGATGTATCAGGTTTTAGTCATGATCCCTATGTACTAGTTAAATTAAAACATTTTAATATTTCAAAAGTTTTGCATCATATGCAGGGAACACCAAAAACAATGCAAAAAAATCCAAAATATAAAAATGTTTTATTGGATATTTATGACTTTTTTGAAAGAGAAATTTCAAAAATTTCAGATAATAAAATTATAATAGATCCTGGAATTGGTTTTGGTAAAACTTTGAAACATAATTTGACTTTAATTTCTAAAATATCTTTGTTTCATAGTCTTGGCTTTCCTATTTTGATTGGCACATCAAGAAAGAGATTTATTAATCAAATTTCTGGAGAGTATGATAGCGAAGATAGAATAGGCGGAACATTAGCATCAGTTATCTTTTTGTTATCACAAGGTGTACAAATTTTTAGAGTACATAATGTAAGGGAAATAAAGCAAGGAATAATGGTATACAAAAAAATAAATGAAAAATAAATATTTTGGTACTGATGGAATCAGAGGAACAGTTAATCAAGGAAACATAACCGGAGAAAAATTTTTCAAATTTGGCCTTGCATCAGGTACTTATTTTAAAAATCAGAAAAAATCAAAACAAGTCGCAATCATAGCAAAAGATACGAGGTTGTCAGGATATACTCTAGAACCAGCTTTGGTCTCTGGCTTGGTCTCTGGTGGTATGCATGTTTTTACTTTGGGTCCTTTACCTACAAATGGCCTTGCAATGTTAACTAAATCTATGAAAGCTAATATGGGAATAATGATTACTGCCTCACACAACCCTTATTACGATAATGGCTTGAAATTATTCGGTCCTGATGGAATGAAGCTATCTGATAAAATTGAAAAAAAGATTGAAAAATTGATAGATGCTAAAAACACAAAACAATTAACAAATCCAAAATTACTTGGAAGAGTAAAGCGTCTTGAAGATGGAAATGATAAATACATTGGTATACTAAAAAATAATTTCCCAAGTAACTTTCACCTAAAAGGTACTAAAATAGTTTTGGATTGCGCAAATGGTGCTAGTTATAAAGCTGCACCCAAATTATTAAAAGAACTTGGGGCAAAAGTTTATTCTATTGGGGTAAATCCAAATGGATTAAACATAAATCAGAAATGCGGATCAACATATCCCTCGAAAATAAAGACTGCAGTAAAAAAGCATAAAGCTAACGTAGGTATATCGTTTGATGGTGATGCTGATAGAGTAATTATGTGTGATGAAAAAGGCAAAATAATAGATGGAGACCAAATCATTGCAATGTTAGCTCGTCGTTGGAAATCTAAAAAAATTTTGAGAGGCGGAGTTATTGGAACCTTAATGTCTAATTATGGCCTAGAAAAGTTTCTAAATAATGAAAAAATAAAATTTTCTAGATCTAAAGTTGGAGACAGATATGTAAAAGAGAAAATGAAAAAATTAAATTATAATTTAGGTGGTGAGCAGTCTGGACATATCATTTTAGGAAAATTTGCTACAACTGGCGATGGTTTATTAGTAGCTTTAGAAGTTTTATTTTCCCTCAGAAAAGGTAAAAAGGCCAGCCAACTTTTAAAAGTTTTTAAACCATTACCTCAAATTTTAGAAAATGTAGTCGTTAATGATAAAAATATTATTAATAAAATTAAATGTAAAAATGCAATAAAGATAGCAAACAAGCTTATGGGTAAAAAGGGGAGAATTTTAGTTAGAAAATCTGGCACAGAACCAAAAATTAGGATAATGGCTGAGTCATATGATAAAAATTTAATTTTAAAATGTATAAAAATAATTAAAAGATCAATCAAATAAATTGAAACCCAAATCAAAAATTTTAATAATCGCAGGATCAGATTCCTCTGGAGGAGCAGGAATTCAAGCAGACATTAAAACAGTAACAGCATTAGGTGGTTATGCAATGACAGCTGTTACTGCTATTACATCTCAAAATACTACTGGAGTGAATTCAGTTGTGCCCATACCCCCTAAAGAAATAGAAAAACAAATTTTATTTACTTCAAAAGATATTAAACCTGATGCAATCAAAATTGGAATGCTTCACTCATCAGATGTAATTAATTCAGTACTAAAATCCCTTAGAAAAGTTAAAACTAAAAAAATAATTTTAGACCCAGTTATGGTAGCAAAAGGAGGATTTAAACTAATTAACGATAGGGCTATTAAAAATTTAAGGGAAAAGCTTATAAAGAAAGCTTATCTTATAACACCAAATATCCCGGAAGCTGAAGTGTTAACCAAAATACAAATTAATAGTTTAGATGATATGATTAAAGCTGCCAATATTTTGCTTAAATTTGGTGTTAAAAATATTTTGATCAAAGGTGGACATAGAAATACAAAGATTATGAAGGATGTATTTTTAAATAAAAAAGAGTTAAAAATTTTTAAAAATAAAAAAATCAAAACAAAAAATACACACGGGACTGGTTGTACTTTATCTGCGGCAATTGCAACTTTCTTTGCTTGTGGAAAAACTTTAAATAAATCTTGTGAGCTTGGAATTAAATATGTTAATCAATCTATTAGATCTAATCTAAATTATGGAAAAGGTCATGGACCAATTAATCATTTAAGTTCCATTAAAATAAATAGGAAATTTAATTAATGAAAAATGTAGTCGTCGTAGGTTCTCAGTGGGGTGACGAAGGCAAAGGAAAGATTGTTGATTGGCTCTCTAGCGAAGCAGATGTAGTTGCTCGCTTTCAAGGGGGTCATAATGCTGGGCACACTTTAGTTATAGACGGTGTTACTTACAAACTTAGGCTTTTACCTTCAGGAATAGTGAGAAAAAATAAAATTTCAATAATTGGAAATGGTGTAGTTGTTGATCCTTGGGCATTACTAGATGAAATAAAAGAAATTAAATCAAAAGGTGTAAACGTCGATGAAAAGAATTTAGTTTTATCTGACTCAGCAAATCTTATTTTGCCTTTTCACAAGGAAATGGATGAAATTAGAGAAGATGCAGCAGGCAAAGCTAAAATTGGAACAACAAGAAGAGGCATTGGTCCTGCATATGAGGATAAAATCGGCAGAAGGTCAATTAGGGTTATGGATTTAGTATCTGAAAGCAACTTAGATCACAGATTAGAAACAGCTTTAACACATCACAATGCAATTAGAAAAGGTTTAGGAAAGAAGATTTTTAAAAAAGACCAGCTCAAAAAAGATTTATTAAAAATTGCTCCAGAGATATTAAAATTTTCTCAACCTGTATGGAAAAAAATTAATGAATATAAATTAAAAGGTAAAAAAATATTGTTTGAAGGCGCTCAAGGTATACTCTTAGATGTTGATCATGGTACTTATCCATTTGTTACATCTTCAAATACTGTAGCTTCTGCTGCTGCTACAGGCACCGGATGTGGCCCAAATACTATAAATTATGTTTTAGGTATAACTAAGGCTTATACAACTAGAGTTGGGGCAGGGCCATTTCCTACAGAACTTAAAGACAAGATTGGTGAAATTTTGGGTAATCGAGGAAAAGAGTTTGGAACTGTTACAAGCAGAAAAAGAAGATGTGGATGGTTTGATGGAGTACTTGTAAGACAAACAATAAAAATTTCTGGCATAAATGGAATAGCTCTTACAAAATTAGATGTTCTTGATGAGCTGGATGAAATTAAAATTTGTGTTGCTTACCAATTAAACGGAAAAAAAATTGACTATTTACCTGCAGCTGTAGAAGATCAGTTAAAGGTTAAACCAGTTTATAAGTCATTTAAGGGCTGGAAATCTTCTACAAAGGGAATCAAAGAATTTAATCAGTTACCTGAAAATGCAAAAAATTATGTCAAAGATTTGGAAAAATTTATTGAAGCTAAAGTATCTAGTATATCCACTAGCCCAGAGAGAAAAGACACTATTCTTTTAGAAAATCCTTTTAATTAGACGGTAGAAGATTTTTTGACTTGTTAGAGTTAAGCATTGCTTTTTGAAGTTTTTCAAAAGCTTTAGTTTCTATTTGTCTAATTCTTTCTCTACTAATTTTGTACTCTTTACTTAATTCATCCAAAGTTTTTGGATCATTTGATAGCTTTCTTGCCTTTATAATATTTCTTTCTCTATCATTTAATATCTTTATAGCATCATGCAAAAGTGATTTTTTTTCATCTAACTCCTGTTTCTGAGCCACATAAAGTTCCTGGTCCATGCTGTCATCCACAACCCAATTTTGCCATTCTTCTTTCTCCCCAGCTTTTATAGGTTCATTAAGAGATTTTTCCTGGCCCATCATTCTTCGGTTCATAGAAATAACCTCTTCAGATTTTACACCTAATCTGTCGGATATTTCTTTAACTTGATCTTTTCTTAAATCTCCTTCTTGCGTTGGAGCAATCTGTTTTTTTAGTTTGTTTAAATTAAAGAATAATTTTTTTTGAGCTGCAGTTGTACCCATCTTAACCATGCTCCACGACCTTAAAACATATTCTTGAATTCCCGCCTTTATCCACCACATTGCGTAAGTGGCCAGCCTGAAACCCTTATCAGGATCAAATTTTTTTACAGCTTGCATCAATCCTATGTTACCTTCAGAAATTAGCTCGCTTACTGGTAGGCCATATCCTTTATATCCCATTGCTATTTTCGCTACTAACCTAAGGTGGCTTGTTACAAGTTTGTGTGCTGATTTTAAATTTCCTCTTTCTTTCCAGTTTTTTGCAAGCATGTATTCTTCCTCTGCATCAAGCATTGGAAATTTTTTTATTTGCGCAAGGTATAAAGAAAGACCCCCTTCTCCTGAGAGAATCGGCAAATTTGATATTACAGTTTTTGTGCTCATTATTCTTTTATATATATTTCTAAATTAAAATTTTTCAATTAGCAAATTTTTCAAGAAAATCTAGCATTTTTTTGAAGTCATGCGGCAATTTGGAGTCAAAACTTACTCTTTTGTTTTTTGTTGGGTGAATAAAACCAAGACTTTTTGCATGTAAGGCCTGTCTTTCAAAATTAGATAGAATTTTATCAAAATTTTTATTTATTTTTCTAAATCCTAATTTTTTCTTTCCATATTTTTTATCTCCTACAAGTCCATTTCCTTTGTGAGAGAGATGAACTCTTATTTGGTGTGTTCTTCCAGTTTCTAAAATACATTCTATCAAGCTAATCCTTGGTATTTCTTTACTGCTAAAAACATTTAGAGTTTTATAATTTGTAATAGCTTTTTTTCCAGACTTCTCACTTACAGACATAAGTTGCCTATTTTTTCTACTTCTAGATAAAAGAGTAGTAATTTTACCATTGAGAGGTCTTATTACTCCCCAGGTTAATGCTAAATATTTTCTCTCAATAGTATGTTCACTAAATTGTTTTGCTAAGTTTGCATGTGAAAAATTATTTTTAGCTACAACAAGTAGTCCGCTAGTTTCTTTGTCTATTCTATGAACAATACCTGGCCGACTTAAACCATTTAAGTTTGATAAGTTTTTTTTGCATAAATACAAAAGACCATTTACTAATGTTCCTTCTTTATTGCCCGCTCCCGGGTGAACCACCATGCCACTGGGTTTGTTTACAACAATTATTTCTCTATCTTCGTAAACAATATCCAAATTCATTTTTTGAGGCTTAATATTCTCAATTCTTGTTTCCTTAATTTGAATTTCGACAGAGTTTCCATTTCTTATTTTTTGAGCAGGAGATGAAACAACTTTTCTATTAATACTTACATTTTTTGATAGTATAATTTTTTTTATTTGGGATCTTGTAAGAAATTTTAATTTGGAAGCTAAATATTTGTCTAATCTCAAATTGTTTGTACTATTTTCTACTAAAAATATTGTTGTTTTATTCATTTTACAGTTTAAAAGACATTATATGCGCTCGTAGCTCAACTGGATAGAGCGTCTGACTTCGGATCAGAAGGTTGAGGGTTCAACTCCTTCCGGGCGCACCATAAATCAAGCAATCCATTCTTTTAGTTTTTCTTTGTTTTCAAAAATATACTTTGGAAAACTAGCATCAATTTCAACTTTTTTAATCTTATAACCTCTATCGAAAATATCTTCTCCTCTTTCAATTTTTAATTTAATTTTTTTTTCATCAGAGCTACTAATAGTATTAAATTCTCCATGTGCAAATGATTTTATTTTGTTTGATATATTCTCTGGACTTTGTAGGTAGGCAAAATGCCAACCACCATTTTCAATTATTTGCAAGTTTCTGATTTTATCAATTCTCCAGAAAGGGTATTTTTTAAATTTTAAATTTCTTAGCCATTGTGGAGATTTAAAATTTCTTTTTAAACAAATTTTTGATCCGTGCCAATTATTTTCGTTAATGTTTAAAAGATTAAGTTTGTACATAAACATTTTTTGTGAAAATACAGCATATTTATTTTTATCAAATTCACTAAGTTTATTTAGGTTAGGTATTTCGTCGACATCAGATAAAATAACCAAATCATCATCACCACAGTTTTTTAAGCCCCTCATAATTGAATTTCTTTGATGTTGCTCTACTAAGGACTCACCGCCTTCATGAGGTTTTTTAATATCTTGAGGAGTATCATCTACAATTATATAATTAATTTTATTTTTAAATTTTTTATATTTTCCAATATCAAAATGTAACTTTTTTGGTTTACCTTGGTGATTAACTGTAGATTCAACTATTACAAAAGTATCAACAAACTCATCCAAAGTATTAAACCTTAAGTCTGCTATATGATCTTCATTGAAATATTGAAAGCAGTCAAAAATTGCCATATCTATTAATTAAAATACATATCTTCTGTTTTTATATAAAATTCCGAGTGTTCTAAATTAATAATTTTAGATATTTTTTTTAATAATTCTATCTGCCCAGTTACTAACATAAGACTTATAAATTCTTTCTCTCTTTTAAAAATTATTTTTTTTCCTAACTCAGATTTAAAGTTCGGGATAAAAATCATATCCATTTCTGCTGGGACTCGAGTTACATGAGATCCAATTTTTTTCCAATCAGATAATATGTAACCTAATTTATACAAAAAATCTGCAACTTCTGTCCAATTAGGAACATTTTTGTACATAGGAAATATTTGAACCTCACATTTTATAATTAAAGGTCTATAGCTCCCTATCCCTTTTAGAATTTCCAGCTCTGCACCCTGTGTATCAATTTTTAAATAATCTAAAGTTTGCACCTTTATGTTTTCAAGACTTGAAGATAATGTATCACATTCAACAATCTCAGTATTTGTAACATCAAAAAGCTGTAAATCTTTTTGTTTAAAACCATAAATTTCTAAGGATTTTTTGTCCGGTTCAAACATTGATGAACTTCCTGGACGTTTATTCAGAACATAAAGTTTTCTCTGACATTTAGAACTCCATAGACCTCGGGTAATAATATGATTACCGCTTTCTTGTTTTAAGGAGTCTTTTAAAGGATCAACCAAAATAGCCTCAAAGAATTTATTATATTTGTTTGGAAAGAACTTATCAGAATTAAAACCTCCTTGAGCCCCAACATCTAGACTTATTAATTTTTTATTTTTAAGTAATTTTTCAAGAGTCGATTGAAAGTTATAAATATCATTTGCATTATTTTTTTTCTCATTTAAAAAATTTGTAGCTCTGGTATTGGCTTTTAACAATTTAAAAATTTTGTATAAAAAAGGTAGAATTAATTTTGCTATACTTGATCTTAATTTTTTAACAAACATATAAGATTTTTATTTTTTTGTAAAAGTTGCTATGCCAATTTTTTTACCCTCAATTATAGATGAGGAGCAATGTAAATGTGTTCTGTCAAAAATTAACATAGATCCAATTTCCCATTGATAAATCATTTCTACCTCCAATCCTTTCAAATTATCTATGTTTTCATGCTTTAAATATTTTTCATGTATTTTTTTATCAAATGGTTTATCCCCGTATAATTTTAAATGTTCTGAAGACCTTTTGTTTTGTCCATAACTTAAATTTTTTTTCTTAAGTTCTTCAGGATCAAGGGTAAAACTAGTAGACCCATCGTAAAATCTGTTTTTAAAAATAATTGTACTACCTACAGGTGTTAAAGGAATTAAACTTTGTTTATATACCTGATTTTTTAAATCGAATCCAGCATCTACGTGTAATCCAATTGGGGCATAACTTTCTTGTATTAGTCCATAAATATCTTTACCTTTTTCATCTTTAAGGTTGTCCATTTGAAAGTTCCCTATTTCTTTTTTTAATCTTTCACAAAATAACTTTTCTAACTTTTCGTTATAACCTTGCAACCATCTTTTTTTAATAACGTTTTGTTTTTTATTATGTGTTGTAACTGGTAGGGCTTTGTAAAGTGCCAAAAATTCATCCACTTCTTTCTTGCTATACAAATTTTTAATTATTTTAGGAGGAGATTCAGACTTTTTAATTTGTTCAACTTTACTGTTCATTATTTTTATTCTCCCATATTAATTAAAGTTCCTCTATCTTTGGCACCAAAGTAAGACACATAAAAAATTATAACACCCAGTATAAAATAAACTATAGATAGAGATATTGATTTAATTATGTCAAAATAATTAACTGTATTATTCACTAGAATATTCCTCATTTCCTCAAATATATGAACCAAAGGAAGACTTTTTGCTACGTATTGTAATGAGGTTGGCAGTATTTCTATTGGATAGTAAATGCAACCTAATGGGGCGAGAAAAAACAAACTTGCCCAAGCAATATTTTCAAATGATGGACCAAATCTTAATAATCCGGAAGTGACCAGGAGACCCAAAGTTATACCAAAAAGATATAGAGACAGTAATAGGAACAGTAATGGAAAACCAAGTTTAAAAACAGAAACTCCAAATAATGGTATTGCTAAAATTGCTGCCGGAACCAGACCAATCATAGCCCTTAAGATTGCTGTCAAAGTAAGCGAGGTGATAATTTCATTTATTTTAATAGGCGCTATAAACAAATTTGTAAAATTTCTACTCCAAATTTCTTCTAAAAACATCATATTAAAACTTATGCTCACTCTAAATAAAAAATCATATAAGATTGCAGCAGTTAAAATAATTCCGACCGTATTACTATAATAATCTGAATTTAAAGTAAAAAATTTGGATATAAATCCCCAAAGAAAAATCTGTACTGTAGGCCAGTAAATTAAATCTATAATTCTTGGCAGGGAGTTGCTTATTAAATATAGATGCCTAAGTGCCAAAGCATAAATTTTACTGAAGTTCATCTTTGCTCCTTGCTAATTTAAGAAATGTTTCTTCAAGATTATTTCTTCCATGCTTTTTAATGATTTCTTTACAAGTTCCTCTGTCAATAATTTTTCCGCTCTTCATCATAATTATGCTATCACAAAGTCTTTCCACTTCGCCCATATTATGAGAAGCCAAAAGAATTGTTACTTTATTTTTTGATCTATATTCTTGAATATAACTTCTTATAAAATCCCCTATATCAGGATCTAAACTTGCAGTGGGTTCATCTAATAACAAAATTTCTGGCTTATTAATCAATGACTTTGCCAAAGAAACTCTATTTTTTTGACCGGATGATAATTCTCCAGTTTGCCTTTTAAAGAAACTTGTAATATCTAAGTCCTCCGATATTTCATTAATACGTTCATTTAAATTTTTAATACCGTAGAGTCTGCCGTAAACTTCTAAATTTTGTCTTACTGTTAGCTTTTTTGGAAGTTCAATATAAGGAGAAGCGAAATTAATTCTGGATAATATATCATCTCTTTTTAAGTTTTCTAAGTTTTCATTGTCTATAATTATTTGCCCACCACTAGGTTTTATTAAGCCAAGAATCATGCCAATAGAAGTAGTTTTTCCACAACCATTAGGTCCAAGCAATCCTACTGTTTTATTTTTATCTATATGAAAACTTATATCATTTACAGCTAAAGTATTTTTAAATTCTTTTCTAAGATTTTTAACTTGAACAGACATTTAATATGAAGCCCTTTTTAATCTATCGTTTATAGCAATTCCGATATTATAATTTGGAATTTTAACAACATTTATTTTTTTATATTTTAAATTTTTTATTTTTCTCAAAGTTTTATACAAGTTTTTTGCAGCTTCATTTAGATTACTATTAAGACTTAAATTAAATACATTTTTACCTCTTTTATACTTTTTCCCAAAAACTATAAATGCGGTTTTTTTGTCTGCTTTCTTGCAGTTTAGTTTTATTGGAATTCCTGGGGAATAGTGTTTTTTTAGCATTCCAGGAGATAGAATTTTTCTTCCTTTTTTTAAAAAAGTTACTTTTCTTTTCAAAATTTTTCCTATTTTTTTGCTACTTATTGCTCCTGGTCTAAGTATTTTTGTTTTTCCAAATAAACTTACAACTGTAGACTCCAAACCAATTTTTGACATTCCCCCATCTAAAATAAAATCAATTTTTTTTCCAAATTCTTCTTTCACATCGTCAGCTTTAATTGGACTTACACCACCTGATATATTTGCACTTGGAATTGCAAGAGGAAAGCTTAATTTTTTTAATAAACTTCTAATAATAATATTTTTAGGAAATCTAACAGCTACACTACTTAGGTTTCCGTTTGCCAACGAGGAAATTTTGGAAGTACTTTTTTTCTTAAGTATATATGTTAAAGGGCCAGGAGAAAAATTCTTATAAAGTTCTAAAAATTTTTTATCTATGTGCACATCCTTCTCTAATCCTCTAAGGCTATAGTAATGAATAATTAATGGATTTTTTTTTGGTCTTTTTTTAAGCTTGTATATTTTTCTAATTGAGATGTTTGAATAAGCGTTTCCAGCTAAACCATAAACGGTCTCAGTTGGAACAGCTATTATATTGTTTTTATACAATAATTTTTTTGCTTTATTTATATTTAAGGAAGAATTTTTATAGATATTTTTCATATTAAGATTATTATAATTTTTATGAAAACGAAAAATATTCCACCTGATATAAAAAGTAAATCAATAAACGATGCGAAATCAGAAATAATGGATATTCTTGAGAGATTAGAAAAAGAGAAGGCAGATCTTGAGGGCTCGAAACAGGATTATGAAAGACTTTTACTTCTCAATGATCATGTTGATGCTCTTTTTAAGGCAAAATTAGACAATATTCGCTCTATCGGAAAGAAAAAATAATTTGAGATATTTTAATGGAAAAAGATATTAAGAAAAACGCAAAAATAATCGATAAATTTTTAAAAAAATATTTTCAAAATCAAAAATATTCAAATCTAATAACTGCAATGAAGTATGGTACTTTATTTGGTGGCAAAAAAATAAGATCAACAATTCTTTTAAATACGTCAAAAATATTTAATTTAAATACAAGCCAAGTTATAAATATTTGTGCAGCTGTAGAATGTATTCATTCTTACTCTCTAATTCATGATGATCTGCCATGTATGGATAATGATAAGCTAAGAAGAGGAAAGCCCTCAGCCCATGTAAAATTTGGAGAGTCAACAGCAATTCTTGCTGGGAACTCTCTATTAACATTGGCTTTTGAAATTATTGCTGATAAAAAATTTAGAATAAATCCAGCAATCAAAATTGTACTTTTAAAAAAATTGGCTGAATGTGCTGGACATGTTGGAATAGCTGGAGGCCAATTTTTGGACTTAAGCTACGAAAAAAGAAAAATAAATGCCGCAAAAATTATAAATATGCAAAAGAAAAAAACAGGCAAATTATTTGAATTTTGCTGCCTAGCTCCAGCAATAGTTTCTGGTAAAAATAAAAGAGTAAAAAAAGATATGAGTTTCATAGGAGAAGAATTGGGTTTTTTATTTCAAATTGCCGATGACCTTTTGGATATTAAAGGCAGCAAAACAAATGTTGGAAAACCAGTTAAGAAAGATAAAAAAAAGGGTAAATCCACACTTATCAAATTATTGGGGTATAACAAAACATTAGAGTTTGCTTTTACAAGAAAAAAAATGATAATAAATAAATTAAAAAAATATGGAGTTAAATCTAACAAACTTATTAAAATTACAGATTTCATATTAGATAGAAGCTATTAATGAGCGATAAATTACTAGATAAAATTAATTATCCTGCAGATTTAAGGAAACTAAAAAAAAACCAGTTAGTACAAATATCAAAAGAATTAAGATCCGAAGTCATTGACGTTGTATCAGAAACTGGCGGTCATTTAGGTGCTGGCCTTGGAGTGGTAGAATTAACCGTAGCTTTGCATTATGTTTTTAATACCCCCAAAGATAAATTAGTATGGGATGTGGGACATCAGTGCTATCCACACAAAATTATTACCGGAAGAAAAGAAAGAATTAAAACTTTGCGAAAAGGAGGCGGCCTTTCGGGCTTCACTAAAAGAGCAGAAAGCGAATATGATCCTTTCGGAGCAGCACATAGTTCAACTTCTATTTCATCAACTTTGGGTATGGCAACAGCCAAAAAATTATCGAACGATAACAATAACGTAGTAGCTGTAATTGGTGATGGCGCAATGAGTGCTGGAATGGCATATGAAGCAATGAATAATGCTGGCGCAATGAAATCTAAATTAATTGTAATTTTAAATGATAATGACATGTCAATAGCTCGTCCAGTTGGAGCAATGAGCAAATATTTAGCCAGACTTTTGTCAGGTAAAATTTATTTTAGTTTTAGAGAAACAGTAAAACTTATATTTTCAGCTTTTTCTAAAAGATTTTCAAAAAGCGCAGGAAAGGCCGAAGATTTGCTACGAAGTATGGTAACGGGCGGCACACTTTTTAATGAACTAGGTTTTTACTATATAGGTCCCATAGATGGCCATGATGTTACAAATTTAGTGACTATTTTGGAAAATGTAAAAAATTCAAAATACGATGGACCTATCTTAATCCACATGATCACCAAGAAAGGAAAAGGTTATAAACCAGCTGAAGAGTCCGGAGATAAATATCATGGAGTATCAAAATTTAATGTATTGACCGGGGAACAGTCTAAAGGAAAATCTAAATCACCTTCTTACACAAAAGTTTTTGCAAATACATTAATAAAGCATGCTGAAAATGATACTAAAATTGTTGCAATTACAGGAGCAATGCCTTCAGGGACAGGACTTGATTTATTTGAGAAAAAATTTCCTGAGAGAATGTTTGATGTTGGTATTGCTGAACAGCACGGGGTGACTTTTGCAGCGGGTTTAGCAACAGAAGGTTATAAGCCTTTTGCAGCAATTTATTCAACTTTTTTACAAAGAGCATATGACCAAGTAGTTCATGATGTTGCTATACAGTCTTTGCCTGTGAGATTTGCTATTGATAGAGCAGGATTAGTTGGGGCAGACGGACCGACCCATGCAGGATCATTTGATATAACTTATTTATCTACCCTACCTAATTTTGTTGTCATGGCCGCAAGTGACGAAGCTGAATTAGTTAGAATGATAAATACTTCTGTAAATATAAATGATAGGCCATCAGCTTTTAGATATCCAAGAGGAAATGGAACCGGCATCGAATTACCTGACATTAAAGAAATTCTTGATATAGGAAAAGGAAAAATGATTTTAGAGGGAAAAAATTTGGCTATTTTAAATTTTGGAGCTAGATTAAATGAATGTAAAAAAGCAGCTGAAGTTTTGAGAAAAAAAGGAATTACTATAAGTATTTTTGATGCAAGATTTGCTAAACCTTTGGACGAAAAGTTAATTATTGAATTAGCATCAAATCATGATGCTATCATAACTATTGAAGAAGGTTCCATTGGTGGATTTGGATCTCATGTTGTAAAATTATTATCTGATAGGGGATTCTTTGATAAAGGCTTAAAATTTAGATCTATGATGTTACCAGATAAATTTTTAGACCAAGATACTCCCGATAATATGTATAAAACCGCAGGTTTAGATTATAATGGTATAGTAGAGAAAGTTGAAAGCGTTTTAAATTCTAACATTGTTATTGCAAAAAATAAAAATCTATCTTAGCCACACTGCGCTCTATTCATGAGAAAGTGATCTAATAACACACAAGAAAGCATCGCTTCACCAATTGGTACTGCCCTGATACCAACACAAGGGTCATGTCTACCTCTCACAGAAATTTTTGTGTTCTTACCTATTTTGTTTATTGTTTCTCTACTATTAATTATCGAAGAAGTAGGTTTTACAGCAAATGATGCTATTATTTCTTGTCCTGAAGATATACCACCAAGTATACCACCAGCATTATTGCTTTTAAATTTTATTTTTCCAGATCCAGACCTCATTTCGTCAGAATTTTCTTCACCAGACAAATATGCCGAGCTCATACCTGATCCTATATTTACTCCTTTGACAGCATTAATACTCATTAATGCTGCCGCTATGTCTGCATCTAGTTTTGAGTAGATTGGAGCTCCAAGTCCTGTTGGAATTCCATTTGCTCGCAACTCAATAACTGCACCACATGATGAACCAGATTTTCTTACTGCCAAAAGATACTTTTCCCAAAGACCAACAGATTGTTTATCAGGACAGAAAAAAGGATTTTTTCTTATTTCATTATTATTCCAATTGTCTCTATCACATCCCATTAAACCCAATTGGATAACCGCACCAATTATATTGAATTTTTTTCCAATAATATTTTTCAAAACTATTTTTGCAATTGCACCCGCAGCTACTCTAGAGGCAGTCTCTCTTGCTGACTGGCGACCACCACCCCTATAATCTCTAATTCCATATTTTTTAAAGTATGTATAGTCTGCATGTCCCGGTCTAAATTTATTTTTAATTGACTCATAATCTCTTGATCTTTTATCTTCATTTCGTATTAACATTGATATGGGAGTACCAGTAGTTCTCCCATTAAATATTCCTGACAAAATCTCAACATTATCTGACTCTTTTCTTTGTGATACGAATTTGGAATTACCTGGTCTTCTACGATCCATGTCTTTTTGTATGTCTTTTTCAGATAAAGCTATATTCGGAGGACAACCATCTACAATACAGCCAATAGCGGGACCATGTGACTCACCCCATGTGGTAAATCGAAATATTTTTCCAAAAGTATTAAAAGACATCGATAATTAATGTATAA
>CETM01036483.1_pt1 | contig 19881 bp, 16 predicted proteins | sample 361451 | NCBI WGS metagenome assembly CETM01 (sample SAMEA2622690, study PRJEB7988) | marine metagenome | isolation source: saline water (ENVO:00002010), including
CGGGATTTTCTTTAACCGTATCAAAAACTGCATTAATTAATTCATTCTCCATATAGTCAATAGGAATTCCGGCCATAAGGCATGATTTGAGAAGTCTCTCGATATGTTTATCAACCCTAAAAATAAATGTTCCATTTTCATTTTCGAAAATAGGAATAAAACCGAAAATCAATGAGCCCCTTTGATGGGAATGAGAAAGAATATGAACTGACGCATCATCCCAATCAACAAATTCTCCATCTATCCAAATTTTTCTTTTCATGTTATTTAACGAATCACCTTTAGACTTTTTATGATAACCTAAAATTGCTATGTACCCTATTCTGATAAACATATGGATGACTATTGGTATTATTACCTTTATCATTTTACTTATAATAAGTGCTCCCTATGGTAGACACTCAAGATCAGGCTGGGGATTAACTATACCCAAAAGACTTGGTTGGATAGTAATGGAAAGCCCAGCATTATATCTTTTCTGGATCTACTATTTTCTTTATGATGGATTTAGCAATCCTGTTCTTATCTTCTTTTTGATTATATGGTCAGTACATTATTTCAATAGAAGCTTTATATGGCCGATGAGAATAAAAAAAGATGGAACAATGCCAGCTTTGGTTGCCTTAATGGCCTTTTTATTCAATGCCGTAAACACTTTCTTACACGGGTATTGGTTTTTTCTTCTTGATATTAATTACGATATATCATGGTTTACAGAGCCAGTCTTCATAATTGGTTTTTTGATATTTCTTATAGGTGCTTTCATTAATATTCATTCAGACAATATCTTAATGCGATTAGCAAAAAATACGGAGCATGGATACAAAATTCCACAAGAAGGATTGTATAAATATGTATCTAGCCCAAATTATTTGGGGGAAATTATAGAATGGCTTGGATGGGCTATTCTCACTTGGAGCGTATCTGGATTAGTATTCTTTTTCTGGACAATATTTAATTTACTTCCAAGAGCTATAAGCCATCATAAATGGTACAAGGAAAAATTTGAAGATTACCCAAAAGAAAGAAAAATAATTATTCCAAAAATCCTTTAAGGTCTCTTTCTCATAATTAGTTTGTAATATAAATTTGTTAACCATTTTGGAGTTAACCACATAAGAAAAGCTAGGAATTTATTTATTCCCCCGTTAATAAATAAATCTTTACCCTTCATTGTCTCATCAAAAGCTTGTTTGGCTACGGTTTTTGAGCTCATCCACATAAAGCTCGGTATAGAACTTTTGAATTCGCCCATTTGATCGTGAAATTCTGTATGAGTAAAACCTGGGCAAACGGCACAACAATAAATATTATTATCTTTATATTCTTTATGAATGCCTTCTGAAAATTTAATTACCATTGATTTAACGGCAGTATACATACCCCCAGAGTTTGATGCTGGAGCAAATCCTGCAAGTGAGGCAATATTAATAATTCTTCCAAAACCATTACTTATCATATTTTGTATAAATAACTGGGTTAAAGATACAACTGATGTTGATAAAACATTAATAAACTTTATGTGGTCTTCATATGAAATCTTGTGAAAGCTATCTAAAGTTCCATAACCTGCATTATTGACTAAAAAATCAGGCATAAGATCATTTCTTTTACATTCATCATAAATTCTTTCATATTCAGGTATCTGACTTAAATCTGCTACAATAACCATTATTTTTATTGAAAACTTATCCTGTATATCTTCCTTTATCTTAATAAGGTTATCTTCACGCCTTGCTAAAAGGATCAGGTTAATGCCCTTTTCAGCCATAATATATGCTATATCTTTACCTATCCCAGATGAAGCTCCTGTAATAAGAGCATTTTTTCCAATAAAATTATCTGCCATATCTAAGCTTTCTCAAAAGTTAAATATAATTTATTCAGACCCCGTAAAGCAAAATGTGATCGATGAAGAAAGTCATTTTTATTTTCAGCAAGATTGATATTAGTTAGTCTTTCTAGAAGTATTTGAAATGCTAATCTCATTTCTTGCCTTGCCAAAGGGGCGCCAATACAATGATGATGAGAGGTTCCATACGCAAGATGTTTGCCTGGGTTTTTTCTATCCAAAATCATATCCATAGGACATTCAAATTGTTCTTCATCTCTATTGGCTGATCCAAAACGCATATCAATTATTGAACCCTCTGGTATTTCAAACCCTGATAACAAAACATCTTTTCTAACTCTTCTAAAAAGACTCTGCACAGGTGTTTCTAGTCTAATTATTTCCTCTACGAAATTTTTATATTTTGCTTTTCCAGAGATAAGGTCATCCATCTTGTCTCTTTGTTGCATCAACATCAACATTCCACTACCTAAGGAATCAGTAGTTGTCTCATTACCACCAATGTTTAAGTCACTTACAATTGAGAGAAGTTCTTCAGTTTCTAATTTCTTTCCATCTTCATCAATATAATTAACAAGGTCAGAAATTATATCATCTTTTGGATTTAATCTTTTTTCTTCAAATGTTTTAACCATATAATGTTGAAATTCTACTAACCTCTCAGCTACAGATATTTCTTCTTCTTCGCTAAGCATTTGACTTAAACCTGCAGAAGTATCTTGCGACCAGGATTTAAGTTTCGGAAGATCTTTTTTAGGAAAACCTAACCTATCTTGAATAACATTCATTGGTAAAGGTATACAAAATTGGGAAACAAACTCGACCTCCCCTTCATCTATAAAGGAATCAATTAAATCATTAATTAAATTCACAATATAGGGTTCCATATTTTTTACTCTTTTTGCAGTAAAAGATGGGTTTGCTGCCTTTCTAAATTTAGTATGATATGGAGGCTCTGCACCAAAACAAGGTATCTGCTGCCATCCCTTTTCTCGAAAAACCCTTCCTACACTATCTCCGTGTTTCCAATAACCCTTTTTTTTATGCTTTGAATCTTTTTCCCAATAGGCTGCTATATCACGTGAAAAGTAATCGTAATCCGTTAATACTCTTTTTAAATCATCATATTTAGTGACAACATAAAAACCCGTATCTTTACTATGATAAACTGGGGCCTCTTCTCTATAAACTTTATAGGCTTCATAGGGGCTTTCAATGACATCGGGGTCTAAAAGATTATAATTTTCAGGTGATTTTATTTTTTTATTCATTTTAAAGCTTTCTAAATACAAAACTATAGGATTAGGGGTGGATTACCAAGTGTAAATTCAACATGATTTTGGATTCTTGAGGTTTCTTTATCAATATCGCCATTAATATCTAATGGATCAATTTGGCGACCGAAAGTAATTGTATACTTAAATTCCTCTTTATTTACCAGTTCGCTAAATAGACTAATGTTCTTTAATTCTTCATTAAAAATATCTAAAAAATAATAAAAAAGTGAATTATGTCCATCCATATGAAAAGGTATAATTGGCGCATTATATTTCTTTGACAACTTAACAATAGTGTTTAACCAAGGTCTTTCAAACAACTTGAAGCCTTTTCTTTTAGAAAGGCGAGATGATGGAAAAACTAATAAACACTTACCTTCATTAAGAGTCTCCTTTGTTCTTTTCAGAATTTCTTTGCTTTTACCGATATTTTTATTGTCATCATTCCAATCGACAGGAATAATAATATCTTCAAAACCTTTAGATAACTTAATCATGTCAACATTTGCATAAAGCGTATAATCAGGGCGCCTATCTTTCATAACTTCAAACATTACTATTCCATCAGTAAGACCAGTTGGATGATTTCCCGCTAATATGATTGGGCCATGTTCTGGTACCAATTCAATATTTCTTATATCTAGATTAAATTTCAGCAGATTTGTTAAATAAGTAAAACATTCAAAACCAGATATATTAGAAATATCGTCGGTAATGTTTTTTGCTGTTTGATATTTAAATATTTTAAAAATTGTAGGCTTTATAACCGACCACAAAAACTTATTAGACATCAATTTAGGACATCTTTCTTCTATAATTTCATCAATTGGATGAATTCTATGCATCTAGTATACTCTCAATCTTTATATTCCTTTGCCTTCTTGCATTAAGAACAAACCCCATCGCTGCACAAAGAGAGATTATTGCTGAACCACCATATGAAAGCATAGGTATTGGAACACCAACTATTGGAATTAATCCAGTTATCATCGCGCAATTAATAAAGAAATATAAAAAAATCAATACAGATATTGATCCACATGCAACTGAGCTGAATCGACTTCTAGCTACGATGGAGGTATGCATAGAAATTATAATAAAATAGAAAAAAATTGAGAAAATAAATATTCCCCCTACTAATCCTGTTTCTTCAAGGAGTACCGCTAACATAAAATCATTATGTTTTTCAGGAAGAAAATTAAGCTGGCTTTGCGTACCTGACATAAAGCCTTTTCCAGTTAAACCCCCGGAACCAATAGCTATTTTTGATTGAATTATGTGATAGCCTGATCCGAAAGGATCTTTATCAGGATCAAGAAAAACTTCTAATCTTTTTATTTGGTAAGGCTTTAAGCTCGTAATAATGAGCGGGATAGTTACAAAAACAAATGATGAGCCCAATACAACCCATTTCAAATAAAGCCCAGAAAAGAAAACAGTTGAAAAACCTGCTAGAATTAATAAAACAGCTGTCCCCAAATCAGGTTGATTTAAAATTAAAAAAGAGGGAATCAGAATTAATATTATTGGCAATATATTGTATCTTAATTGCCTAGATTTGCTTTCTCCAAAAAAACTATAATAAGAAGCTAATGTTAAAATTAGTATAAATTTTAAAAACTCTGATGGCTGAAAACTTGTTCCGCCTAAATTTATCCATCTAGACACTGTTGAAGACTCAAATAAATATAGCCAAGCCAGCATAGCCAGAATCACAAAGTACATTGGAAAAGAAATAACTCTCAGAATTCGAAAACTAATAAAGGAAAAAAATATAAAAAATATGAATCCAACTATTAAACGAAGAAAATGATTCATTACTGTTTGATTAAATTCTCCACCAGAAATGGAAAATAGCATCAATAATCCGGTAGAACCTAACATAATTAAACAAAGTGGTATGCCATAATTAATACCTCTAAATTTATCAAAGTAGAGAGTTCTTTTATGTAAAATGCTCTTTCTTTGTTTTCTATACATTTTTATGCTTTTGATCCTTGGGTTTTAATTTTTTGACATGCTAATAAAATATCCCTTCCTAGAGGCGCAGCTTTTTGGCTGCCTGAACCTCCATGCTCTATAACAATTGAAACAGAATATTTTGGTTGTGTTGTTGGAACATAACCGACAAAAAGAGCATGGTCTCTTTCATTCCAAACTTTTGAAATAATTATTTCTTCTTTTCTTTCTTCTTCAGTTATTTCTTTTACTTGTGAAGTTCCAGTCTTACCTGCCATTCTCCAGTTATCAACTTCAATTCTGCTAGAATAAGCATTACTGCCTTTTTCATTAACAGCTATATCCAATAAATCTCTAAGCAAATCTAAATTAGAAAAATTAAATCCAGCAGGCCTTATTTTATTTTTTTTATTCAAATTTGGTGATTTTATTATTTTAGGCTCAATGTAGAACCCTTTGTTTGCAATCATTGATATCATTAAATTTAATTGCAAAGGAGTTGCGGAAATATAACCCTGACCGATACCAGCAACTAGAGTATCCCCTAAATTCCAATTATTATTAATATTACTTTCTATCCACTTTTTCGTTGGCACTAGTCCATTTCTCTCATTATCACTAATTAAATCGAAATTTCTGCCAAATCCTAATCGAAGAGCCATATTGGTAATCTTTTCAATACCAAGTCTTCTAGCAAGGTCATAAAAATAGACATCGCAAGATTCTTTTATTGCCTTTCTAAGATCAACCTCTTCATGACCTTTATCCTTCCAACAATGAAAATTTCTTTTGCCATATTTTGTTTTTCCATTACAAAAAACCTTATCATCTGGGTTAAGCAACCCATCCTCTAGGCCAGCTAAAGCAGTAACAATTTTAAATGTTGAGCCTGGAGGATATTCACCATTAATAGCTTTGTTCAAAAATGGCTTTCTTTCATCTTCTGATATTTTACTCCACTCATCGTAACTAAAGCCATCAATAAATTTATTGTTATCAAAACTTGGTGTTGAACACATAGCCAAAATCTCACCATTTTGGATATTCATTACTGTTGCTGCACCTACATTATTGCCCATTATTTTATGAACGGCGTTTTGAAGATCTTGATCAATGGTTAAAACTACATCTTGACCATTTATTGCTTTATTTTCCTCTAAAATACGTATGCTTTTTTCTTCAGAATTTACTTCTGTTTTCACATAACCTAAATGACCTGATAGAATATGATCGAATTTTAACTCTAAACCAGAAAGTCCAATAGTTTTTAAACTCTCTGAATTTGAATCATTTATGAAGCCAGTGTATCCAATAAGATGAGAAAAGCTTTTCGAATTAATATAAGATCTTTTCGAGTTATCTTCGATCAAAAAACTATCTAAATCATCATTTAAGAAATTCAAAGCAGATATTTCATCAATAGTTAAGTTTTCTTTAATTTCTATTTTTTTTAATTTTCTATTAAATATCCTCTTCTTAATCTTCTCAATTTGATCATTATTTAAACTTAATTCATTACTAATTTTTTTTATAAGTACTTGATCTGGTAAAGCAGATCCTGAGGAGTAAGTTAATTTAAAATTGGAAGAATTTAATGCTAATTCATTACCATTTCGATCATAGAAGATGCCCCTTTTAGGAAACAATGGAGTTATTCTTATGCGATTCTTATCAGATAATAGAAGATATTTATCTTGCTCACTGACTTGAAGTTTCCAAAGTCTTGATAAAAGAAATGATGAAAGAATAATCATTCCTCCACCAACAAAAAATACACGACGGTTTATGTCGTTGTTTTTCTCATACATTTTTAATTTTTATACTGATTCCTCTAATGCCTGCCATAAGGTGTGCTTAATGTATCTTTCATAGTCTTTATATTTTTCATCACTTTGCCTGACCCTAAAGCCACACTTGATAAAGGTTCTTCAGCATATTTTACTTTCAGACCTGTTGCGCGTTCAATAACTACATCCATGTTGTCTAACAATGAACCTCCTCCAGTTAAAAGGATGCCATTCTCATAAATATCACCAGTTAATTCAGGTGGAGCTGATTCAAATGCTTCCTTAATAGTCTCTGTAATTTCAAATAATGCCTCGGCCAAGCTTTCCGAAATATGTCTTTCAGTAATTTCTTTCTCTACTGGGACACCTTCTGTTATCTCTTTACCTTTTATTGTCATCTTTCTTCCATCACCATGTTTGGGAACAATCCCTGAACCAATGTTTATTTTAAGTTGTTCTGCTGTAATCTCACCAATTTGGATATTTTCATTTCTTCTTAAATTAGAGATGATTGATTTATCAAATTCATTTCCACCAACTCTAATAGACTTAGAAAAAACTATTCCACCAAGAGATATTATTGCAATTTCAGTTGTTCCCCCGCCTATATCAATTATCATTGAGCCTTTTGCTTCATTAATTGGGAGATCGGATCCTATAGCTGCAGCCATAGGTTCCTCGATTAAAAAAACTTTTCTAGCTCCAGTAGCTAAACCAGAGTCTAAAATAGCTTTTCTTTCAGCGGGAGTAGAACTAGCTGGAACACATATCATTAATCTAGGGCTAAAGAGGTTTTTATTTAACAAGGATTTACTTATAAAATATTTTAACATTTCTTCAGCAGCTAAATAATCGGCAATTATTCCTTCACGCATCGGTTTTATGGTTTCAATGTTTTCAGGGGTTCTGCCATGCATCTCTTTCGCTTTTGACCCAATGGCTATTATACCCATATTTAAATCTGCTTTATCAACTGCCAAAATTGACGGTTCATTTAAAACGATTCCATTATCATGGTGATGGATAAGTGTATTAACTGTACCTAAATCTATAGCCAAATCAGAACTAAGAAAATTCAAATATTTTTTCAAAAAAATTCTCCTAATTAATTAGCTATCTCCTCAGGAATACTTTTCTCTCTTTTAACCATAAGACGATTTAAAGCACTTATATACGCCCGAGCAGAAGCTACTAAAGTATCAGTATCTGCACCTCTTCCTATAACTGTCTTACCTGATTCGTGTAATCTTACACTAACTTCTGCTTGAGCATCGGTTCCTTCTGTAACAGCATGAACCTGATATAACTGTAAACTAGCAGTATGTGGAATAAGAGTTCTTATTGAATTAAATAAAGCATCAACCGGTCCATCGCCCTCAGATTTATTTTGTTTTACTTCTCCATCTATCTCTAGAGAAAGATCTGCAAATTGTGGACCTTCAGTACCAGCATAAATCGATAGAGATACTAGCTTTATAATATCTAAGCTTTTAGAAAATTCATCATCAATTAGAGCAACAATATCATCGTCAAAGACTTCTTTTTTCTTATCAGCTAAATCCTTAAACCTATAAAATGCGTCATTTAATTGATTGTCAGCTAGCACATAACCAAGTTCTTTAGCTTTTTCTTTAAAAGCATGTCTTCCAGAATGCTTACCCATCACTAAAGTGGATTCATTTAAACCAATACTTTCTGGAGTCATGATTTCATATGTTTCATTGTTCTTGAGCATTCCATCTTGATGAATACCAGATTCATGTGCAAAAGCATTTTTTCCTACAATGGCTTTATTAAATTGTACTGGAAAAGATGTGACTGAAGATACAAGTTTTGAAGCACGAGTGAAAAGCGTTGTCTCAACTCCTGAGTCATAATCTAATATATCATTTCTTACTTTCATAGACATGACAATTTCTTCAAGAGCGGCATTACCAGCTCTCTCACCAATTCCATTCATAGTACATTCAATTTGTCTTGCGCCCGCTCTGACACCAGACAAAGAATTAGCAACTGCTAAACCTAAATCATTATGGCAATGTGTTGAGAAAACAACTTTATCTGAATCTGGTATATTTTTTATTAAAGAGTCAATTATTTCATAATATTCATCTGGGGTTGTATAACCTACTGTATCAGGAATATTAATTGTGGTAGCTCCAGATGATATAGCCATATCAACACATTTAAATAAAAAATCTCTATCTGTTCTTGTGGCATCTTCTGCAGACCATTGAACATCTTCTACTAAATTTCTTGCTCTTGATACAGAGAAATTAATAGCATCAAGAACTTCTTGCTCATTCATTTGTAATTTGTACTGCATGTGAACAGGGCTGGTAGAAATAAAAGTATGAATTCTTGGGTTTTTTGCATACTTTAATGCTTCAGCAGCTCTATCAATATCCTTTTGTCCTGCTCTAGATAGCCCACAAACTTGAACATTTTTTACTATTCTAGAGACCTCTTTAACTGACTCAAAATCACCATTTGATGCAATCGGAAATCCGGCTTCAATAATGTCTATGCCCATTTCATCAAAAATTTCAGCAATTTGTATTTTTTCCTCAAGAGACATTGAAGCCCCTGGAGATTGCTCACCATCTCTTAAGGTTGTATCAAAAATTTTAATATAATTATCTTTACTATTCATTTTTTACTCCATTTGTATTGAAAGTGTTTTTAACCTCTGAGAACAAAAATATATTGAACCTCAGAGGCAAATCAGGAGTAATGCTAGTAAACCTAGAACAACCAAAAGGATATTGTTGAAAGAATTGATGCTTTCAAAAAAATTATTATTTTCTAATTGTTCCATTTCATTACCTTTAAAAAGATAAATGCATGAAATTTTTGATTTATTCAAGAGAAATTAATTTTTTTCTTTATCAACAAGAGAGTTTTCGCCAATCCAAGGCATCATGCCTCTTAATTTTGTGCCAACTTCTTCAATAGAATGAGAATTAGATTTTTCCCTCATTGCATGAAATTCTTTATTAGAGCCTTCCTTGTTTTCATTGATCCATTCTTTTGTAAAATTACCAGATTGAATATTCTCAAGTACTTTTTTCATAGCCTCTTTTGATTCACTACCTACTACTTTTGGTCCAGATACATACTCACCATATTCTGCAGTATTAGAGATAGAATAATTCATGTTTTTAATTCCTCCCTCATACATAAGATCAACTATTAATTTCATTTCATGAAGACATTCGAAATAAGCCATTTCAGGAGCATATCCAGCCTCAACAAGAGTATCGAATCCATTCCTGATTAATTCAACGACTCCTCCACAAAGAACAGCTTGTTCTCCAAATAAATCAGTTTCGCATTCTTCTTTAAATGTTGTTTCTATGATTGCAGCCCTTCCGCCGCCAATCAGGGATGCATAAGATAAACCAATATCAAGAGCATTTCCTGTAGAGTCTTGATGAACAGCAATTAGACAAGGAACGCCAGCTCCTCTCTCATACTCTGATCTAACCGTATGTCCAGGTCCTTTTGGCGCTACCATAACAACATTAAGGTCATCTCTAGCATTTATTAAATTAAAATGGATATTTAAACCATGCGCAAAAAATAAAGATGCATTTTCTTTCAGATTTGGCTCAATATCAGAATTATAAATATCTGCCTGTAATTCATCAGGAGTTACCATCATCATAATATCAGCCCATTTCGCAGCATCAGCGACTGTTTTTACTTCAAAACCAGCATTTTCAGCCTTTTTTATTGATTTTGAATCTTCGCGAAGCGCTATGCAAACATCACTTACGCCGCTATCTCTTAAATTAAGTGCATGGGCATGACCTTGACTACCATATCCAATTATAGCTATTTTATAATCAGTTATAAGATTTTTATCTGTATCACTATCGTAATAAACCTTCATTTTTGTCTCCTCTAAATAACTATTCTTTCTGACCTCTTGATATAGCAGCTAAGCCAGTTCTTGATATATCAATTAAACCCAATGGCCTCATAAGTTCAATAAATGAGTTAATCTTATCCATTGCACCGGTAAGTTCAAAAACGAATGAATTTTTTGTTGTATCAACTATCTTCGCTCTGTAAGTCTCAGAAAGTCTTAAAACTTCTTCACGATTCTGTCCATCGCATTCAACTTTAATCAATGCCATTTCTCTCTCAATTGATGGTCCATCCGTAGTAAGGTCTTCAACTGAATCGACAGGCACAAGTCTTTCTAATTGGTGCTTAATTTGATTAATTGTCATCAAACTACCATTTGTAACAATAGTTATCCTAGATTTATGACTATCTTCATCTATTTCAGCAACATTTAAACTTTCTATATTATATCCCCTTCCAGAAAATAAACCTATTACCCTTGCTAAAACACCGGCTTCATTACTTACTTTTATGGATATAGTATGTGATTGTTGATCTTCTTTTTTTAATTTAATCATATTAAATTAATACCTTCCCTTCATCAGAAACCTCTGGGTTATCGTCGCTTTCTCCTAATAACATTTCATTGTGCGCTGCTCCTGAAGGAATCATAGGATAGCAATTCTCATCTTGGTCAACCACACAATCGAAAATAACTGGACCTTGATATTCGATCATTTCTTGTATTTTTTGATCCAGTTCGTCAGGTTTTATTGCTCTAAGACCAAGACAGCCATATGCCTCAGCAAGTTTTACAAAATCAGGTAAAGAATCTGTATATGAATGAGAATATCTTCCTCCATGCAATAATTCTTGCCATTGCCTTACCATTCCCATGTACTGATTATTTAGAATAAATACCTTAATAGGAAGTTTGTGCTGAACAGCTGTCGATAGCTCTTGAATGTTCATCAATATTGATGCTTCGCCAGCAATATCAATAACTAAACTGCTTGGGTGGGCCACTTGAACACCAATTGCAGCAGGTAACCCATAACCCATTGTTCCAAGTCCACCTGAGGTCATCCATCTATTAGGTTCATCAAATTTATAATATTGAGCAGCCCACATTTGATGCTGCCCTACTTCAGTAGTTATATATGAATCATTATCTTTAGTTAGCTCATATAATCTTTCTACCGCATATTGAGGCTTTATCACATCAGTGGAATTTTTATAATCTAGAGATTTTTTATTTCTCCATTTTTCAATTTGTTCCATCCATGAGTCAATATTTACCCTTAGGCCTTTCGATTTCCATTTTAATAAAATACCTTCAATTGCGTGGGCGCAATCACCAACTACAGAAACATCAACTGGTACAGTCTTATTCATTGATGAAGGATCAATGTCAATGTGTATTTTTTTTGAATTAGGTGAAAAAGCATCTAATCTTCCAGTAACCCTATCATCAAACCTTGCGCCAATATTTATTAAAAGATCACATTCATTCATCGCTAAATTAGCTTCATAGGTTCCATGCATTCCAAGCATTCCAAGCCAATTACTTTCATTTGATGGAAATGCACCTAAACCCATTAAAGTACTAGTAATTGGAAAACCAGTTAATAACACAAGCTCTTTTAATAAATGACTTGCTTCTGAACCAGAGTTTATAACTCCCCCACCAGTATAAAAAATAGGTTTTTTAGCATTTGCCATCAATTCTATAGCTTCATCGATAAAACGCATATCGGGCTTAATCTGAGGATTATAGTTTTCTGATTTTATTTCACTTGGTGGAAAATATTTTGCATCAGCAAATTGAATATCTTTTGGAATATCTACAACAACTGGACCAGGTCTTCCTGAAGTAGCTACATGAAAAGCTTCATGTAAAATACGACATAAGTCATCAGGATCTTTTACAAGCCAATTATGTTTTGTGCATGGTCTCGTTATTCCAACAGTATCTGCTTCTTGAAAAGCATCAGTTCCAATTAAATGAGTTGGTACTTGGCCTGAAATACAAACTAGAGGAATTGAATCCATCATTGCATCAGTTAATCCAGTAACAGCATTTGTAGCTCCAGGTCCAGATGTTACAACTAAAACTCCAGGTTTTCCTGTTGATCTAGCATATCCTTCAGCTGCATGTGCAGCGCCTTGTTCATGCCTTACTAAAATATGTCTAGGTGAGTCATTACTTTTGAATATCTCATCATATAATGGCAAAACAGCACCACCAGGATATCCAAAAATATGATCAACTGAATGATCTTTCAAAACCTTCAGTATCACCTCTGCGCCAGTTAATTTAGTCATATTTTTTTCCATTTAATGATATGCGAAAATTAAATTCTTAATACATAAAGGTCAAGAGTTTTATAATTTTTTAATAAAATAATCTACTATTTTATCTGATTCTTGCGTAGAAAAGCTTTTCCATGAAATCATCTGATGTTTTAACCATGTTATTTGTCTTTTTGCATATTGATGAGTTCTAAATTTAATCAAATCCTTAACTTCATCAATATTAATTTTTTTTTGTAAATATTCTTTAATTTCACTAACGCCAATTGCATTTAAAATAGGCGCTTTGTCATCATAATTCTTATCTATTAAAGACTGAACTTCTTCTATTACTCCTAGTTGAAACATATGATCACATCTATCATCACAGTTTTGGTAAAGCTTTTCTCTGTCGGTGTTAAGTTTAATTTTTATAAAATTATCTTCAAAAACTTTTATTCTCTCCAATTTCCAATAATCAGATATCTTTTTGCCAGTACCTCTAAATACTTCTAAAGCTCTTAAAATTCTTTGTTGATCATTTCTATCAATTGATTCATATGCTTGAATATCTGTAACTTTAAGCTCTCCATATAGCTTTTCTAAACCTCTTACATTTAATTCTTTTTTTAACCTGCCTCTTATTTCGTAATTAATATCAGGAATTGGGGACAATCCATCAGTAATAGCTTTAAAATACAAACCTGTTCCACCAACGAAAATAGGCGTTGAATTTTTTTTTAAAATCTTTTGAGTTATTTTCTTTGCTTCATTAATCCATTTTCCTACTGACCATAATTCATCACCATTTACAAAACCATAAAGGTGGTGATTAGGGTCATTTTTTTTCGGTTTAGGTCGAGCAGTAAGTATTTCTAAATCTTTATAAATTTGTATTGAATCAGCATTAATTATTTCACCGTCTATTTTTTTAGCTAGTGTATTTGCAAGTGATGATTTTCCCGATGCTGTAGGTCCAGCTATAAGAATAATTTTGTTTTCCATACTATTAAATAATAAAATAAGTTTAGAAAAAATAAATACCAAAATTTAACAAACTATTTTATCTAAATATGTTATCTAGGTATCTATTAATATACAAAAGAGAAATAATGTCATTAATCCTACCCTTTAAAGCTCTAAGACCATCAATAGATAAGGCTAGTGATGTAATTGCGCCACCTTACGATGTTTTAGATTCTGGTGAAGCAAGAGAAATGGCAAAAGACAAACCATATAGTTTTTTGCATATCTCAAAACCAGAAATTGATCTTGAGGAAGAAATAACTTTTAATGATGAAAGCGTTTATAAAAAGGGGGCAGAAAATTTAAAAAATTTTATTGAGGACGGTATTCTTTACCAAGATGAGAAAGAATGTTTATATCTTTATGAAATAACCCTTGATAACAAGACCCAAACGGGATTTGGTTGTATTGCTTCAATTGAAGCTTATAACAAAAATATAATAAAAAAACATGAATTTACAACTCCAATAAAAGAAGATGATCGTGTTTTAAATATTAAAGAGCTTGAAGCTCAAACAGGTCCTGTTTTACTGGCTTACAAACAAAACTCTTTTATGAAAAAAACATTAGAGGAAAATAAAAAAGGTGATCCAATTTATAGTGTAATAGGTCCAGACTCTTCAGAACATAAAATATGGCCAATAGAGAATGAATTAGAGATAAATAAAATTGTTTCTGAAGTGAATTCCATGGGTACATTATATATAGCTGATGGACATCATAGATCTGCTGCTGCATCAAGAGTTAGTCAAGAAATAAATGAATCTGGAACCAATCATTCTAAAAGTCACAATTTTTTTCTATCGGTTGCTTTCCCTCACTCTGAAATGAATATCTTAGATTACAATAGAATTATTTCAGGATTAAATAATTATACTTCAGATGAACTTTTAAATGAGATTAATAAAAATTTTATAATTAATAATATGTCCAGTTCATGCAAGCCTCTTCAAAATAACGAATTTGGAATGTTTTTGGATAACTCTTGGTACAAACTTAATTTAAAAGAAAGTATCACCATAAAGGATGATCCAGTTACTTCATTAGATGTATCTATTTTACATGATTTAATTATTTCTCCATTACTTGGAATTGAAGATGAGAGAAGAGATAAAAGGATAAATTTTGTAGGTGGTGCGAGAGGAGTAGAAGAATTAGAAAAAAGAGTAAAACATGGTAAGTACGATATAGCTTTTTCTTTATTCCCAACCCCTATTGAAGCACTTTTTAAGGTTGCAGATGCAGATAAGGTAATGCCCCCTAAATCTACATGGTTTGAACCAAAGTTACTTGATGGATTGCTTTCCCATAAGATAAATGATTAATCAGACTGCTCTTTATTAAATGAAAGCGCAACCAAAGATGAAACTCTGTATTCTGGTCTCCAAACCCTAAGAAGAATTCTTTCATCTCCAGCATCTTTTCTTTCCTGAAGAATTTTATAAACTTGATCGGGGTTTACGACTTTAACTGTGGATTGATAAGTCATATTACCTGTGACTTTTTGATAAGTAACACTCATTAAAACACTTCCTGTGGTAATCTTTTTTGATATAGCCTCTGAATCTTCATCAACATCTATAACTGCAACACCAATTATATTTGAAGGAATATTTTCTTTTCTGCGTATTTCAGCTGTAAGTTCTCCAAAACTAATGCCTAAAATCTTTTTTGACTCTCCCTCAACTTGACCTTTAAGAAAAGACTCCTCATTACCCTCTAATCTTCCTAATTTAACAGTGACAGTTTTATTTTTTCCAAGTCGGATTAATTCGACTTTAACCCTTTTACCTATATCAGTATTTGCAACATTAGTTGTTAATTCTCTCATTTTGTTAATGTCTTTACCGCCAAATTTAATAATAACATCACCGGTTTCTATGCCAGCTTTATCTGCAGGACCTCCTTTAACAACATCCTGTACAAGCGCTCCTCTTTCCTCCTTTAAATCCATATCTTTGGCTACATCTTCAGTAACATCCTGAATAACAACACCTAACCAACCTCTTCTTGTCTCACCATATTCCTTTAATTGACTAATTACAGGTTGAACTAATTCAGAAGGTATTGAAAAACCTATACCAATAGATCCACCAGTTTGCGAAAAAATCATTGTATTAACTCCAATAACTTCTCCATCAAGATTTATAAGTGGTCCACCAGAATTCCCTTTATTAATCGGTGCATCAGTTTGAATAAAGCTGTCATAGGGGCCTGAGCGAATATCTCTACCAACTGCAGAAATAATACCTGCTGTTACGCTTCCTCCAAGCCCAAGAGGATTGCCAATAGCAATTACCCATTCTCCAACTTTTGACTTTTTGCTATCTCCAAAAGTAATAAAAGGTAAGTCTTTATCCGCTTCAATCTTCAGAAGCGCTAAATCCATTCTAGAATCAAGACCTATAACATCAGCTACAAATGTTTCATCATTATTAAGTGTTACTTTTACTGTGGTTGCGCCCTCAACGACATGATTATTGGTTACAATATAACCATCACTTGAAATTATAAAACCTGAACCACCTGACCTTTGAGGCCGTCTATTTTTTCTATTAGGCCTTCTTTCAAAAAAATCTCTAAAAGGATCATCAAAAAAGAAAGGTGGGGCTTCTCTAGATTCACCCTCATCATCTTCCTCTTTAAATTCCTTTTCTGATAGAATATTAACAACAGAAGGAGAGTATTCTTCTGCTAACTCAGTAAAATCAGGTAATTCAATAGAATAAACAGGGCCTGAAACAAAAAATAGAAATAGAACAAAGAAGCAATATCGACTGAAGCTTATCATTATTTTAATCTAGCTTAACTAATTCGGGACATAACTTATCACTCAATCTATCATTGCTTTGAATTACGCTTATTAATTCAATATTCTCTTTGCTAAGTTTGGTAACATCAGAGTCATCATTAGATATCGCATTTGGGTCATTGAGAAATTTAAAAAACTCACTGTCTGGTGATAAAACTATAGTTGTATCTGATCCAAGAGACTCTTCATATGATTTCATCGATCGATAAAAAGCGAAGAAATCCGGATCAAGACCATAAGCAGAAGCAAAAATTCTATTCCTACATGCATCACCAGTACCTCTTATAATTTCAGCATCCCTGGTAGCTTCTGCCACGAGAACTGTAACTTTTTTTTCAGCTTCAGCTCTTATTCCTCTTGAAATTTCTTGGCCTTTAGCCCTAAATTCTGCAGCTTCTTGCTGTCTTTCAGTTTGCATTCTTCTATATATAGCCTGACTATTTGCATCGGGTAGATCTGCTCTTTTAATTCTAACATCTATAATGTTTATTCCTAAATCACTTGCCTGAACATTAACTATTTCGCTAATACGAGCCATTAATTCATCTCTTTCATCTCTAACAACAGTTACAAACTCTTCACCACCTAAAACAGACCTTAAACTAGAAGAAACAATAGCTTGAAGTCTTGAGCGAGCAATTCTTTCATCGCGAACACTTATATAAAACTGAAGAGGATCACTTATTTGCCATCTGGTAAATGAATCAACAACCAGACGCTTTTGATCTGATGCAATAACTTCCTCTGCAGGTGAGTCTAAATCAAGAATTCTACGGTCTAAAAATTGAACTTGCTGAATAAAGGGCACTTTAATTTTAAGGCCGGCATCAGTTATGGGAGCACCAACTGGTCTACCAAATTGAAGAACAATAGCTTGTTTTGTTTCATGTACAGAATAAAATGTATTAACTGAAACTAAAAATAGTAAACCTAAGAAAATCAGTAATGCTATTTGTTTTCCTTTCATTATTGATCTCCTTTTTTTCTTACTTCATTGAGAGGTAGGTATGGTAATACCCCCTGTCCACCTACTGCATCACTATCGATAATAACTTTATTCATATCATTAAAAACTTTTTCCATGGTTTCTAAAAACAACCTCTGTCGTGTCACATCTTTTGCTTCGATATATTCGGAATATATCGACACAAATCTTTTAGCTTGTCCTTCAGCTTCAGCAACAGTTTGGGATTGATATGCTTCTGATTCTCTTCTAATCTTTTCTGATTCACCTTGAGCTTCTGGTACAACCTTATTTGCATAAGCATTGGCCTCATTTCTTGCTCTTTCTTGGTCAGCTCTTGCAGCCTGAACATCTCTAAAGGAATCGATAACGGCTGAAGGTGGATCAACTTTCTGCATCTTTACTTCTCTGATCTGTATTCCAGCACCATAAGAATCTAATGTTTCTTGCATTAATCCTCGAACATCTTCTTCAGTTTTTTGTCTTGCACCAGTTAATATTGGTTGAATTTCGGAATTACCTACAACTTCTCTCATAGCACTTTCTGCAACGGCTTTAATGGTTCTTTCAGGAAATTGAATTCTAAACAAGAAAGCTGCCGCATCGCTAATAACCCAAAAAACAGAAAAATCTATGTCAACAATATTTTCATCACCTGTTAGCATTAAACTCTCTTCTGGAACATCTCTCATTGATCGAGAAGTATTCCCAAATGATGATGATGATGATCCTCTCATTCCAATGTCAATTCTATTTACAATAGTAACTTTTGGTGTCTTAACGCTTTCGATTGGCCAAGGAAGATGGTAATGAAGACCAGGAGAAGTTTGGCTAACGAACTTTCCAAATCTTAAAACAACTCCTTGCTCGTCAGCATTAACTCGATATAAACCACTAAGAGCCCATAATAAAACAACGACAATAAAAAGGAGAAAAAAACCCCTTTTTCCTTTACCGCCACCTGGTATTAACCTGTTTAAGTTTTTTTGAAATCCACCAAATGGGTTTTCAAAATTAGGTTGCCTTTGATTATTTGATGAACCTCCCCATGGATCTCTATTATCACCATTCCAACCACTTGTATTTTTATTTACTGTTGTCATAAAACCTACTACTTTTATTTAAAACTAATTACCTTATTTGGCTCTTATAGGACAAAATTCAATACCAGGTAAATAGATTTTATAAATATTAACAAAATTTAATCAAATGGATAGGAAAATGTCTAATATATCTAAAGAAGAAATATTAAAATTAGTAAAAGAAATTTCTTTAGATAAAAATGAAAGTATTTTCTCAAGCGATTTAATTGAAGATATAGTGATCAAAGAAGGTCATGTTCAAATATCAATATTTGCTAATAAAGATAATTTTCAAATTTTAGAAAAAGTAGGTAAAAAGATTGAAAAAACCCTAAAAAAATCAATCAACGCATTGAGTATTACATCTGTTCTAACAAACCATATTGAAAGCAATCAAGTAGATCAAAAAGATGATCAAGTAGATCAAAAAGATGATAATGAAAGCCTTAAAAAGGTTAAAAATATTATTGCCATTGCCAGTGGCAAGGGAGGAGTTGGAAAATCTACTCTTGCTGTAAATATAGCATATTCATTTCTCAAACAAAATTTCAAAGTTGGTCTGCTAGACGCTGATATACACGGTCCATCTATACCTCATATGCTAAATTTAGAAGGTAAACCTGAATTAAATGAAAACAGAAAAATAATTCCTTTTGATTATAAGGGAATTAAAGTGATGTCGATTGGCTTCTTACTTAATGAAGATCAACCAGTAATATGGAGGGGGCCTATGGTGCATTCAGCCATTAAACAAATGGCACAAGATACTGATTGGGGTAACCTTGATATCTTAATTGTAGATATGCCTCCAGGTACTGGTGATGCTCAAATTACCGTTTCTCAAAACCTACCTCTGAATGGAGCAATTGTAATATCAACTCCTCAATCTGTTGCCCTTAATGATGCAAAAAAAGCAATAGGTATGTTTGAAAAAGTTGATGTCAAAATTCTTGGTATTGTAGAAAATATGTCCTACTT